>JAANMV010000055.1_pt1 | contig 118426 bp, 136 predicted proteins | sample 7279661 | NCBI WGS metagenome assembly JAANMV01 (sample SAMN14094540, study PRJNA606508) | bioreactor metagenome | isolation source: A lab-scale SPAN reactor treating ammonium-rich wastewater day 121 | place: Ireland: Galway | collected 2017-05-16
GACAGCGTATCACAATCTCGGCGTGATTTACGGCCAGCGTGGCGATCAGGAACGATCCGTTTCATATCTGAAGGGCGCTGCAAAGCTGGGATATGAAGAATCGCAGCAGCTTCTGAGGGAGAAAGGCATGAGTTGGTAGCATGTTGTTTGAATCCCACGTTACCTTTTCTTAGCTTTAAGCATGGAAACTGCCGGAAGACACACGGAAGATCTCTCGCTGAACACCGAAATCGTTCAGAGACTGCTTGCCGATTTTATCCGGGACGAAACCCACAACGCCGGTTTTCGCAAAGGTGTGTTGGGACTTTCCGGGGGAATTGATTCCACCGTCGTTGCGTATCTGGCTGCCAAAGCGCTCGGGCCGGAAAATGTTCTGGGCGCGATCATGCCGTACAAATCGAGCAACCCGGCAAGCAAAGCCGATGCGGAACTTGTGGCGCGTGAACTCGGCATCCGCACCGAAGTTGTTGACATCACGCCGATGGTTGATGCATATCTGCAAACGGCCAACGGCGTTGACCAACTGCGCGCAGGAAACGTCATGGCACGCCAGCGAATGATTGTGCTGTATGACTTGTCGAGCAGAGAAAAGGCGCTTGTTTTAGGAACAAGCAACAAAACCGAGATTTTCTTGGGATACGGAACGCTGTTCGGGGATATGGCGTGTGCCCTCAATCCGCTTGGCGATTTGTACAAGACTCAAGTGTGGCAACTGGCGGAGGCGTTAGGCGTGCCGAAACACCTTATTGACAAGAAGCCTTCGGCGGATTTGTGGGAAGGGCAAACCGACGAGGGAGAATTCGGCTTCTCGTACAAGAAAGCAGATCATCTTTTGTATTGTATGATTGATGAACGCCGCAGCATGACCGAACTGAAGCACATGGGGTTTGAGCCGGAACTCGTTGAGCGGGTGAAAAATATGGTGATGAAGAACCAGTTCAAGCGGCGACTTCCGTTGATTGCCAAAGTCTCCAACCGTACGGTCAATGTTGATTTTCGCTACCCTCGTGACTGGGGAATATGAGCGAGACAATTCAGGCCGGCGCCCTGTATGTTGTGAGTACCCCGATCGGGAATTTGGATGACATCACGCTGCGGGCCATCAAGATTCTGGGCGGCGTTGATTTGATAGCGGCGGAGGATACACGTAAGACAAAGTTCTTGCTTGATCATCTATCAATCTCGAAACCGCTTGTCAGCTATTATTCTCACAATGAAGCACGAAGAGTTCCTGAACTCATCGCCCGGCTCAAGGAGGGCAAGTCTGTTGCAGTGGTTACCGATGCTGGAACGCCGGGGATTTCAGACCCGGCGTTTCTTCTTATCCGATCAGCTATCGAAATAGATATTCCCGTTATTCCGATTCCGGGCGCAAGCGCGGCTCTTGCCGCTTTGGTGGTAAGCGGCCTGCCGACGGATAGATTTGTGTTTGAGGGATTTCTTCCTGTGAAGAAAGGGAGGAGGTCGAAGTTTGAGGAGTTGAAGGAGGAGACTCGAACCATTATCATCTACGAGTCACCCTTTCGAGTTGAGCGAACGCTGGAAGATATCACCGAGTACTGGGGCGAGCGACGGGTAGTAGTCGCGCGTGAGATTACCAAAAAGTTCGAAGAGGTTGTTCGGGGGCACGCTTCAGAAGTCCTTGCACATCTTCAAAAAACCAATCCGAAGGGGGAATACGTTATAGTCGTGGAGGGGAATACCAACGATTTCACATCCGAGCGAGAATAACTATGCCGTCAAACTCGACACCTGAACTCCGCCTTAAGAGTACCTCACATCCTGTTCTCTACGAAGTCAATGCACGAGTCTTCCTTAACGAACTGTCTCAGCAAGCAGGAAAGAAGATCACTCTTGATATAATTCCCGATTCAGTGCTTGATGAATGGTCGCAGTTGGGATTTGATGCCGTTTGGTTGATGGGGGCGTGGACAACAGGGAAACTCGGCATTGAGATTGCCCGTTCACACGAAGTTCTCCGTCCGGTGTACCGGCGGGCGTTGCCTGATTATACCGACGAGGATGTGGCGGGTTCGCCGTATGCTGTTAACGCATATACCGTTGCCCGTTCGCTCGGAGGAGCGAGGGCGTTGCAGGAATTTCGCAAGAAACTTGCGCAGCGCGGAATAGGGCTGGTGCTTGACTTTGTTGCCAACCACACGGCACGCGATCATGCGTGGGTTTCCGGGCATCCCGAATACTACATCAACGGCAACGAGGGTGATGAGAAGGAGAAGCCGGATCTCTATTTCCGGACACAGACGAAAAAGGGGGAAAAGGTTCTTGCGTTCGGGCGTGACCCGTACTTTCCCGGTTGGACGGACACTGCACAGTTGAATCCCCGTCATCCTGAAGCGCGTTCGGCAATGATTGACACGCTGTTCCGTATTGCGAAGACTTGCGACGGCGTTCGTTGCGACATGGCGATGCTATTGTTAAATGACGTGTTCCGCAATACCTGGGGCGAACGTTCGCAGCCGGAGCAGGCTGCCGCTCCGGATTCGGAGTTCTGGGCTGACGCAATTCAGACAGTAAAAAACACGTTTCCCGATTTCCTCTTCATTGCCGAAGCATACTGGAATCTTGAATGGCCGCTTCAACAACTCGGCTTCAACTACACGTATGACAAGACGTTGTATGATAGACTGTTGCGGGAGGGGGCGAGTTCCGTCAACGATCACCTCAAAGCCGAGATGGCGTTTCAACTTCGTTCAGTTCGCTTTGTCGAGAACCATGATGAGGAAAGAGCTGCCCACGTTCTTCCGAGTGAGGCATGGCACTATGCGGCTGCAACCGTTGCGGCGACTGTCCCCGGAATGTTCCTTCTGCATGATGGTCAGATGGAAGGGAGAAAGATAAAAGTGCCGGTACAACTCAAGCGTCGCGCAGTTGAAGAAGTTTCCCAACCCACTAAACAATTCTACACGCAGCTACTCTCATGTCTGAAAAGCAAAGTACTGCGAACCGGCGAGTGGAAGCTTCTGACCGTCCGGCCTGCATGGCATGATAACCACTCGTATCACAATGTGCTTGCGTATTCCTGGCTGAAGGGAACGGAGCATCGAGTCATTGTCGTAAATTATGCGCCGCTCAACTCGCAATGCTATCTCGACATTGGGCTGAACAATATGAAGGGCACTGTGTTCGAGTTTCGGGATTTGATGAGCCCGGCGGTATTCTCCCGTGACCGGACCGGACTTCAGCACAAAGGGATGTACTTCGACCTGCCGGGGTACGGACTTCATTTTTTTGAAGTTAAGGTTGCCCGATAGAGGTTTTCACCCATCTCCTCCCCTATTGCCCGAAACCTGTCGTTTCAGGCTTGATTTCGGTCATTTTCTTAACACTTCTTAATTTCTCACCTATTGACATACTGAAAATTTTGCATATATTATTAGCACTCTTTTATTGAGAGTGCTAATCTCTCTAACGTATTGTATTCAAACCATTTACAAACAATCAAAATTTCACTAAAAGGAGGTTCCATGAAAATGAAGCCATTGGCTGATCGGGTCATTATCAAACCCGCCGCAGCTGAAGAGAAAACCAAGGGTGGTATCATCCTTCCCGATACTGCAAAAGAGAAGCCGGTGATCGGTGAAGTAGTTGCCGTTGGTCCGGGCAAAGTTACCGACGACGGAAAGAAAGTTACCCCTGAAGTGAAGGTTGGTGACAAGGTGTTGTACGGAAAGTATTCCGGTACAGAAGTAACCGTCGAGGGCGAAGAGTATCTCATCATGCGCGAAGCAGACATCTTCGCAATAGTGTAGTCGAAATTTTCAGAAATAATCAACAAAGGAGATGTAAGCATGGCAGCAAAGAACATTCAATACAGCTCTGATGCTCGGACTTCGCTTAAACGCGGCGTTGACCAGCTTGCAGATGCGGTGAAAGTGACGTTGGGCCCGAAAGGCCGCAATGTCGTGATCGATAAAAAATTCGGTGCACCAACCGTCACGAAAGACGGTGTGACCGTTGCAAAAGAAATCGAGCTCGAGAACCCGCTCGAAAATATGGGCGCACAGATGGTGCGTGAAGTTGCTTCGAAAACCTCCGATGTTGCCGGTGACGGAACCACAACCGCAACCGTACTTGCGCAAGCGATTGTTCGTGAAGGACTGAAGAACGTTGCCGCAGGCGCCAACCCGATGGATTTGAAGCGCGGTATCGAACTCGCCGTTACGAAGGTTGTTGAAGGGCTGAAGGAACTCAGCAAGCCGGTTGACAAGACCAGCAAGAAGGAAATTGCCCAGGTCGGTTCGATTTCCGCAAACAATGACAATGTGATTGGCGATCTGATTGCTGACGCAATGATGAAAGTCGGCACCGATGGCGTTATCACTGTCGAAGAAGCAAAGGGTACAGACACCCAGATCGACGTTGTCGAAGGGATGCAGTTCGATCGCGGCTACCTCTCTCCCTACTTCGTGACGGATGCTGAGACGATGGAAGCAGTGCTTGAGAATCCGATGATCCTCATTCACGACAAGAAGATCAGTTCGATGAAGGATCTTCTCCCCATTCTCGAGAAAGTTGCCCAAACCGGCAGCCCGATTCTCGTGATTGCTGAAGATGTCGAAGGCGAAGCTCTTGCAACACTCGTTGTGAACAAGCTTCGTGGAACCCTCCGTGTTGCGGCCGTGAAGGCCCCCGGCTTCGGCGATCGCCGCAAGGCGATGCTCGAAGATATTGCCATCCTCACGGGCGGTACAGTGATCTCGGAAGAGCAGGGCTACAAGCTCGAGAACGCGACTGTCAGCTACCTCGGCAAAGCGAAGAAGGTTTCCATCGACAAAGACAATACCACGATTGTCGAAGGCGCCGGGAAGAAGGATGATATCAAAAAGCGCATCAATGAAATCAAGGCCCAGATCGAGAAGACGACATCCGACTACGATCGCGAGAAGTTGCAGGAACGTCTTGCAAAACTCTCCGGCGGCGTTGCCGTGTTGAAGATCGGGGCAGCGACTGAAGTTGAGATGAAGGAGAAAAAGGCCCGCGTTGAGGATGCGCTTCATGCAACACGCGCAGCAGTTGAAGAAGGTATCGTTCCGGGTGGAGGCGTTGCCTACCTGCGTGCAGCTTCGAAGCTTTCCGGTATCAAGACGCAGAATGAAGATCAGGAAACCGGCATCGAAATCGTCCGTCGTGCGCTCGAAGAGCCGATTCGCCAGATTGTGGCGAATGCCGGTCTCGAAGCATCCGTAGTGGTGAACAAGGTGAAGGAAGGCAAAGACGACTTCGGTTTCAACGCATACAACGAGCAGTACGAGAACCTCATCAAGTCAGGTGTTATCGACCCGACGAAGGTGAGCCGCACGGCGCTTGAGAATGCAGCATCCGTTGCAGCGCTGTTGCTGACAACCGAGGCGACTATTGTCGAGAAGCCGGAAGAGAAGAAGCCGATGCCGGCAATGCCTCCGGGCGGAATGGGCGATATGTACTAAGCCCTCGGCACGATTCATTGAATCAGCTAAGGCCCTCAACTCCAACGAGTTGGGGGCTTTTTTGTTGCTGAAAAATTTTCCTCTGGAAACTCTTGACTTCTTCCCAAATGAACGTTATAATGGAAACGTAAGAAACAAAAATCGTTTCTACATATCAAAGCCACCATATTTTCATGGCTTTCTTTTGGTAGATATGAAAACGAAATATACAATAGAAGTTTCTAATAGTTCCATGCCTGAAGACGATCTCACAAAAGAAAAAATCCTCGCTCATTGCCAAGGACGGTTCTTCAAAGAGGGCTTTGTCAGAATCACTGTTGACGAGATCGCCGCGGACCTCACAATCAGCAAGAAGACATTCTACAAATACTTCTCGAGCAAAGAGGATGTTGTTCAGCAGATTATGGAGAGATTCATGGGGGGAGTCCGGGGGAATGTGGAGCGGATACTTCTCAGTGACAAAAGTGCCGTCGAGAAACTCTCGGACATCATCACGATGCTCGCAGCGAACGTGGGCCGTGTGTCGCCGACGTTGGGTCAGGATATCAAGAGGCGGCTTCCGGAATTTTGGAAACATATCGAGGAGTTCAGGAGAAGAAGACTCTCTGATGCATTCGAGCGGCTGATCGCTCAAGGCATACATGAGGGAACGATGAGGCCCGGGATGAACAAACGTGTTTTCTTGATGAGTGTGATTGGCGCAATCGAGCGGGTGGTTCAGCCCGAAGTTCTTGCTGCGGAATCATTCTCGATGAGCGAGGCGGTAAGCGAAATCATCAGCATCTTCTTTATCGGTGCCGTAACTGCACAAGGCAGGGAACAGTTCGAGCAGTTACAACGTACCACGATCAACCCAAACTGAAACAATACTATGTCCGAGGAAATTATGCAACGTACTTTTGCAGTCCTTCTCGCCCTCTTGATGATGGGTACAATTGGATGTTCGGGAGATGAAGGTAATAGCATCGAGGCATCCGGCACAATCGAAGGGACGAACATTAACATAGCAGCCGAGGTCACGGGAAAGGTGAGGGAGATTCGGGTGACGGAGGGAACGCGAGTCTCTGTCGGCGACACGCTTGTGGTTGTTGACGATACGGAGTATCAGATTCAGCTACGACAGGCGACCGCAAATGCGGCTGCCGCGGATGCGCAGTATAGGCTGGCTCTTGAGGGTTCACGCAAAGAAGATATTCTCCAGGCCGAGGCTGCTTACAAAACCGCCCGGACGGATTACGAGAGAATGAAAGAACTCCTCGGCGCTCAAACCATCACGCAAAAACAATACGATGATGTCTATGCCCGATTCGTCTCCGCCGAGCAAACATATCAGAAATTCGTTCGTGGATTGCGAAAGCCGGAGATTGAGATCGCCCGCGCCCGCCGCGAGCAAGCCGAAGCACAAGCCGACCAACTACGGAAGAAAGTCCGTGATTGCCTCATAACCGCCCCCGCCGAAGGAACCGTAACGCTGAAATCTGTTGAAGTCGGAGAACTCGTCACGCCGGGGGCAAACGTCATGCGGCTGACGTATCTCGATGTTGTGAAGCTTGTCATTTATGTGAATGAACAGTTTCTCGGCCATATTCATCTCGGACAGAAAGCTGAAGTGAAGATTGACGGAATGCAGGACAGAACATTTGAAGGCAAAGTCACGTTCATTTCCCCGAATGCCGAGTTCACCCCCAAGAATGTCCAAACAAAAGAAGAACGAACAAAACTTGTCTTCGGCGTCAAGATTGAAGTTGAAAACAAAGATGGCGCGCTGAAGCCGGGATTGCCCGCGGATGCGAGGTTGGTCATTGGTCAGTAGTCATTTGTCATTTGTGATTGGAGGTGTTATGCTGAAACTTGAAGAACTGGAGGTGTATCAAATGGCGATGGGTATTGGTGAGGCCGTGTGGAAGTTCGTTGATACGCGGGAGTACTTCGCGAAGCGAACTATCGGGGTCAAATCAGTCGGCAGAAGCAACCCAAGTCAATGACGATTGACTAATGACCAAATGACTACCACAGCGATAGAAATACGCAATCTCTCAAAATCGTTCGGCGACATCCACGCCGTGAACAGCATTTCACTGAAAGTAAGCTCCGGCGAAATGTTCGGCATCGTCGGACCTGACGGGGCAGGGAAGACGACGCTCATTCGTATGCTGTGCGGTATTCTCAGTTCGACAGCGGGCACCGCAACAATTCTCGGTCATGATATTGTGAAAAAGCCGGATGACATCAAAAAGGAAATCGGCTACCTCTCCCAACGCTTCTCTCTGTACGGGGATCTCACCATTGACGAAAATATCGAGTTCTTTGCAGAAATCAACAAGGTGTACGACTTCAAGCAGCGACGAGAGGAACTGCTGGAATTCACGAGACTGATACCTTTCAGAGACAGGCTTGCCGAAAAGCTTTCAGGCGGGATGAAGCAAAAACTCGCGCTTGCCTGTACGTTGGTTCACACGCCGAAAATCATCTTCCTCGACGAGCCTACGACGGGCGTTGATCCGGTTTCGCGCCGCGATTTCTGGAGGATATTGCAAAGCCTCCTTAAAAGCGGAATCACGATCGTCATGAGCACGCCGTACCTTGACGAGGCAGAACGTTGCTCGCGTGTGGCATTTATGAATAAGGGAGAGATAATGCGCGTTGACACGCCGTCGAACTTGAAGTTGCTGATGCGCGGGGAAATAGTGGAGATTGTTTGTGAACGGGCGCGGGAAGCATCACAGATATTAAAGTCTCATCCCGAAGCGATGGAAGTTCAGACATTCGGTGACCGGCTGAATATCGTAGTGTCAAAGGCCGCAACTGCTATGAAATCACTGGAAGAGGTTCTGAAGTCAGAAAATATCCCTGTCACGTCGTGGCGCGTAATTTCTCCATCGCTTGAAAATGTATTCATCTCATTACTTACGCAAACCGAAAAGCATGAGGTTGAAGTATGAACGGAGGAACAAAAACAGCAACTCGGTTGGCAGTTTTGGTATTCTTCATTCTCACCAATCAAGTCTTGGCGCAAAACAGCGTCATTCTCTCGTTGCCGGATGCCATCCGCATCGGGCAGGAGAACAGCCGGGCGTTGAAAATCTCGTCAGCAAAAGTCGATGCGGCACAGGCGAAGGAAAGCGAGGCATCGGTACAACGACTCCCCTCGCTTAAGCTGGCCGCAAGTTATCAGCGACTGAGTGATGTTGATCCGTTTCAAGTCTCTGTTCCTTTTCTGCCCCAGCCGATAGTCATTGCGCCGACGGTGTTGAACAACTACGCGACGCGTGTTTCGCTTCAGCAACCTCTGTTTACAGGCTTCAAGTTGGAAGGCAACGCACGGGCCGCGGAGTATGCCGCACGGGCGGCCGAGTTCGATAACAAGAATGAGACTTCAGATATCACGTTCAGCATCACGGTTGCGTATTGGACGCTCTATCAGACAATAGAAGTGAAGAGGCTTGTTGACGAGAATGTCGTGCGGCTTGAGACGAACGAACAGGATACGAAAAACTTGCTGAACGCCGGTTTAGTGACTCGCAACGATTTGTTGAAAGTACAGCTTCAACTCAACAATGCGCGACTTGCACAAATTGATGCACGCAACGATGTCGAGCTGGCAATGATGAATCTCAACAACATCATCGGGCAGCCGCTTGAAACGCAGATTCAGCTTGCGTCGAAACCGTGGCCGCCGGCTGAACCGGAGAATATGCCGCGTTTTCCGGGCGAGCCGGATTCAAAGCCGTTTCGCGAGGGGGACGATGCTCGATCAACTTCAGATCTGCTGAATCGTGCACTCAGCAGTCGGGCAGACCTGCAGGCGATGCAGTCCCGCGTCGAGGCGGCGAGGGCGGCGGTGAGTGCAGCACAAGGAAACTGGTGGCCGCAGATTTTCCTGACCGGCAATTACTACTACAACCGCCCCAATCAACGGTATCAACCGACCCGCGATGAATTCAAGGGAACGTGGGATGTCGGAGTTCAAATGCAACTCGATCTATGGAACTGGGGAACAACAGCCCATCAAACTGATCAAGCACGGGCGTTGTTGCAACAACAAGAATTGATGTACGACCAGATGAAAGAGAATGTGACATTGGATGTCCGCCGTCAGTTGCTGGCAGTACTGCGCGCCAAAGAGAAAGTACAGGTTGCCATGTTAGCAATCGAGCAAGCAGAGGAAAACCAGCGGACACTGAATGACAAGTACAAGCGAGGCTTGGCAACGTCAACCGATCTGCTCGATGCAAACGTCACGCTGTTGCAAGCGAAAACGAATTACTCGGGCTCATTGATTGAGCATGAGATTGCAAGAACGCGGTTGGATCGGGTCACGGGGAGTTTATAGAGTTCGAAGAGTTTGTGGACTGGTTATGTTGGTAAATGAAATAGAAGTCACTAATCTCACCAAACGCTTCGGCAAGTTTACGGCCGTTGACGATGTCAGTTTTTCCGTGAAGCAGGGAAAAATCTTCGGCTTTCTCGGCGCCAACGGCGCAGGCAAATCAACAACGATTCGCATGTTGATCGGCTTGCTGCAACCAACAGCGGGCACTGCAACGGTTGGCGGGTACGACATCATCAAGCAAACCGATTTGGTGAAACTCAACATCGGCTACATGTCGCAACGCTTCTCGTTGTATGATGATTTGACCGTGGAGCAGAACATTCGCTTTTACGGGGGCGTGTACGGTCTGAAGAACTCGCGCCTCAACGAACGCATGCAGTGGGTGTTGAGGATGGCGGATTTGAAGGGGCGGGAGGATAGTCTCACAAAAAATCTCTCCGGCGGATGGAAACAGCGTCTGGCCCTCGGTTGTGCAATCCTGCACGAACCCCGCATTGTATTTCTCGACGAGCCGACAGGCGGCGTTGATCCCATCTCCCGAAGAAATTTCTGGGAACTGATCAATCAACTTTCTGCCCAAGGGGTTACCGTGCTGGTGACAACGCATTTTCTCGACGAGGCGGAATACTGCAACGATATAATTCTGATTAATGCCGGAAAACTGATCGCAAGCGGCAGCCCGGTTGAACTTAAGACAGACTACATCACGAATCCGATTCTCGAAGTGTCGGGATTGGAGCATCACGTTGTCGAAGCGCTTGAAACAATCCGTGACCAGCGCTGGGCACTGGAAACGTCGGTCTTCGGCACGTCGCTCCACGTTATGGTGGAAGAAGAGAAAGAGGGAAAGCAATTGATTCAACACTCTCTTACCGAAAAGCAGATCACATCATTCACTATTCACAGGATTACTCCGTCATTGGAAGATGTGTTTCTGTACTTGTTGGACAGAAGTTCATCGAGTTCATGAGCATGTTCAGAGCGCTTCGACCTATCGTCATCAAAGAGTTCCGCCAGATACGCCGTGACCCGACGACGCTCGGCATTTTGCTCGTGTTGCCGACTGCGCTAATTGCATTGGTGGGCTACGCGTTAAATTTTGACGTGAAGCATATCCCGTTGGCGATCTATGACCAAAGCAAAACCGAGGAGAGTCGGGCGTTTCTTCGGCAGTTTGAGAATACCGAATACTTCACCCCTTCATACTATGTTGGTAGCTATAACGAGATTGACGATTTGTTTCTGCACGGCAGGGCGAAGGCGGCAATCGTCATCCCCGCGGATTTCGGCCGCGAACTCCTTGCGGACCGGAGTGTGAAGATTCAGATTCTTGTTGATGGTGCCGATGCAAACAGCGCCGGGCAAGCTATCGGCTACGCGACGCGGATGAGCATGGAATACTCGACTCGTCTCGTTACCGAGTTCCTCCAGCGGAAAGGAAGAAAACAATTCGCTCCGATTGATTTCCAACCACGCATCTGGTACAATCCGGATTTATTGTCGGCCAAGTTCCTGATTCCCGGCCTGTTCGGTTTCATCATAGCATTGGCCGCCGTTGTGTCAACGGCATTGACTGTGGTTCGGGAAAAGGAACGAGGTACGATGGAACAACTTATGGTCTCTCCTCTTCATCCGCTGCAGGTGATTGTCGGCAAGGTCATTCCCTATTCGGTAATCAGTCTTGTCGTTGCATCGTCCGTTCTGTTGGTGGGCTATCTTTTGTTCGACATTCAAATCAAGGGAAGCTTGCTGTTGCTGTATGCCGCAATCTTCACAATGATTCTGGGGGGACTCGGTCAGGGACTTGTCGTCTCCAGTATTACTGACACGCAACAAACCGCGTTCATGGTGGCAATGCTAAGCTCATTGCTGCCGACGTTCTTGCTTTCGGGATTTGTGTTTCCGATTGCGAGCATGCCTGTTCCGCTGCAGGTGTTGTCAAACCTTGCCGTGAACAAGTTCTTTCTTGTTGTTGTGCGAGGAGTTATGCTCAAAGGCGTCGGATTCTTTGCTGTGTGGGATCAATTCCTGTACATGTTGCTTTTCGCTGCCGTGACCGTGGGAATCAGCACGCGGAAGTTTAGAAAAAGAACACTCTAACATTGCAAGCGTATGCACAATTCGATTTCTGTTATCATCGAAATCATCAAGAAAGAATTCTACCAAATCCGTCAGGACAAGAGGATGTTGGCCGTTTCCATCATGGCGCCGATTCTTCAAGTGTTTCTACTCGGCTATACTGCAACAACCGATATTACGAACAGCACGATGGTCGTTTGCGACATGGACCGGACTGCGGAGAGCAGGGAGTTTGTGGAAAGCTTCACGACGTCGGGATACTTCATTCCCCGATATGCAGTAGGGAAGCCTGATGATGTTACCCCGTTCATCGAGGAAGCGAAGGCAAATATCGCCATTGTCATTCCAAGAGGTTTTGGTCGCAACCTGCTTGGTCGGGAAACTTCTCAAGTACAAGTGATTCTCGACGGAACCGACGCCAACACGACGAATATATTGCTGGGCTATGCAACTCAAATCGTCAATTCATACTCACGCAAGATACTTGCCGAGTACAGCGCTGCGGGGCGCGGAATGAGCTTACCGCAGGTGTTGCCCGAACCGCGGGTCTGGTTCAATCCCGACCTGAAAAGCCAGAACTACATGGTGCCCGGCGTCGTTGCGATGGTACTGATGATTATTACCATGACTCTCACTTCAGTTGGCATTGTGAAGGAGAAGGAAATCGGCACGTTGGAGCAGATTCTCGTCACGCCCATCAAATCATATCAGTTCATTCTTGGCAAACTCATTCCGTTTGTGATTATCGGATTTGTTGATGCGATTCTTGTTCTGGCGCTTGCACGCTTCTGGTTCGAAGTGCCGCTTGCCGGAAGTGTGTGGCTCTTGTTCGGGCTCAGTGGATTGTTTCTGCTTTCCACGCTGGGCCTCGGACTGTTTGTCTCGACTGTATCGAAGTCGCAAGGCCAAGCAATGATGATTGCGCAGTTTTTCGTGTTCATGCCGTTTCTTTTTCTTTCGGGATTCACGTTCCCGATTGCCAATATGCCGGAGTGGGTTCAATATCTCACATACATCATTCCGTTGCGGTATTATTTGGAGATCGTGAGGGGAATATTCCTCAAAGGAACAGACGCATCGCATCTCTGGCCGCAAGCCGCGGCGCTGTTGGGATTCGGAATTCTCATTCTCAGTCTGTCGGTCAAACGTTTCCGGCGTACGTTGGAGTGAAAGGACAACGCAAGAGTTGACCACTGCCGCTTCATCCGGTTTCGTCTGCCTGCGCGGGTCGGTTGGCGTGCGCAGGTTTTCATTCCACCACCCAGTTGTCTTTTGACAGTTTGCCCTTCTCAACTCAATTCTCTACTTTTAGCTGTGCAAAGATGTGTTCTCTTGTTTTTCGTTCTCTCAATGACCAGAAACAAGCTCCTTCTTCTCATCATTTCCGGAATTCTTGCCGGTTGCGGCACAACGGCCGACAACGGCGGAATCGGTAAGACGTTTGTTGTTGATCCTCCGTCTATCGCCGTTGCAGATTCTCTTACCGTCATTCCCGGACCCGAATACAAAGCCGGATGGTTGCATGAAGCGTTGTTCGGAAAGCATTACCGGGATATCTGGACATCACCTGCGAAAGTGAAAGTGCTTGACCTCGAAACGTTTGCCGGTGGACTGACTCCGATCAAGCAGGGGGGCGGGTTCCAGACAAAATCGCTTCGCTTTCAGGGGAAGGATGGCCGTCAGTACGCATTCCGTTCAACTAACAAAGACCCGAAAGCCGTTCTACCGCTTGAGTTGCGCGAAACTTTCGCTGCTGATATCGTGCAGGATCAAATCAGTTCTTCCAACCCTTCGGCGGCGCTTGTTGTTGACGTGTTTGCTGATGCGCTCGGTGTGCTGCATCCCAAACCGTTGATTGTTATTATGCCTGATGATTCACAGCTCGGAGAGTTTCGCTCAACATTTTCCGGAGTTCTCGGGATCATTGAAGAATATCCAGCCGACGGGCCCGATGGAACACCCGGTTTTGCCGGCTCGGACAAAACCGTCAGCACAATCAAATTTTACGAAGTCCTCGAAAAGGATAACGACAATCAGGTAAATGCCGAGGCATTGCTGACTGCCCGGTTGCTTGATGTGTTTGTGGGAGATTGGGACAGGCACATCGATCAGTGGCGCTGGGCACGATTCAAGGAGAACGGGCGGAACGTTTGGTATCCTATTCCCCGCGACCGGGATCAGGCGTTTGCGTTGTTCGACGGACTCTTTCCGCTGATTGGTGCGCGGGCAATCACGCAATTCCATCACTTCTACGAAAAGTTCGGTGATATGAACAGCCTGACTTTTTCGGGGAGATTTGTTGACCGACGGCTACTGGTGTCGTTGGATAAGAAGAGATGGGATACGGTCGTTCAGAACCTAATCGGAAAGCTGACCGACGAAGTGACAGAACAGGCTGTTCAGCAACTCCCTCCCGAACATTACGCGTTGCGCGGCAAATGGCTGGCCTCTACGCTGAAATCCCGCCGCAACACACTGAAGCATGCCGCCGATGAATACTACGAACTTCTTTCCGACTATGTTGATGTTCACTTCAGCGACAAAGCGGAATTGGTGGACGTGAATCGCTTGGACGATGGCAGTACGGAAATCGTTGCATACGATCTCAAACAATCAGGCGAACGTGGCGACGAGTTGTTTCGCAGGACTTTTCTGACAAGTGAAACCGCGGAAGTCCGTCTCTACCTCCACGGTGGCGATGACAAATGCACAATCACAGGGAACGGCGGTACGAGTATCGTCGTTCGAGTCATAGGCGGAGGAGGAGATGATGAACTTACCGACAAAACCCAAGGCCGCGGCATTTACTTCTATGACGACAAAGGGGAGAATAGAATTACCGCCGGTCCGCGGACAGTTGTTGACACAAGAAAATACGAACCTCCTCCTCCGGGATTAGTTCAGTATTAGAAATCGGAAAACGATGAAACCACTCTATCTCTTCCTTATTGGTGTAACAGCCCTCAGTTGTTCGCATCAACAAAGCATACATGAACCGGCAGAAGGCAAGCCTCTGACCGTCATTGCCATCGGCGACGCAGGCGAGCTGGGAAATCTGTTGCGTGATAATGCGAAGCTGGTTGAGAACATGTATTCGGGACGTCACAGTGCGGGCCTCCCGGACGCCATGTTCTTTCTCGGCGACAATTTTTATCCGACGGGCTTGAACGTTCCGACGGATGAAGTTGACAAGAAAATCAAGAAAACACTCGGCCCGTTTCGCGAGACTTTCGAAGCATTGGGGAAGAAGAATGTCCACGCCGTGGCGGGAAATCATGACTACTATGCCCGGAACGCTATTGAGAAATCACTTCTCTTTGGATTGATCAACATAGCGGCGGGCCCGGTTGGCTTTTCTGATCGGGGGAACCAACGCGCATCAGAAATTGAATGGTGGACGTACCATCGCAACATGCCCGCGCAGGTTGTGTATCCGTCAAGCCGCGGCGGCAAGGATAGTGTACAGTTCATCATCTTCGATTCCGCGTTGCCGCTGCGAACAGATATGACAACATGGAAGCCTGCTCTCGACAGCCTGAGGAGAATCCTGGCCGTATCCGCAAACCGCCCCGGCATCTCGTGGCGCATTCTCATCCAACATCATCCCTGGTATTCGGTGGGCGATCATGGCGGGTATTCGGTGTGGGATGATGAAGCGAATTCGATTACCTATCTCTCCAACTGCGATAAGGATTCGAATGCCGTCCGTTGGTTCATGAACACCATCGATCCCGAAGATGTCTGTGCCGGGAAATATCAGGCGATGCTCAACGCGCTGCGCTCGGTGGTTCTCGCCGGAGGCGTGAAAATCCAACTGACCTTAGCCGGACACGATCATACGTTGCAGCTTCTTTCCTATCCCGACGACGGTGGCTGTTCAAACTGCCCGAAGGTTCACGTTGTATCCGGGGCAGGATCGGAAATGAAGCATGTAAAGTTCCCCTCACCGCCACGCGAATTCACAGCACCGCAACGTGACAAAAAAGGCGAATCACGCGGCGGCTTTGCGCAATTACGTTTCGAGAATGATAAACTTCGGATCGTTTTCTTTGACGGACAGAACGGCGAGATGATTGATATGGGGGGAGGGACGAGGGAGTTCTGGATTGACAAAGACGGCCGTCTTCTTCCTTGACAGCAACTCTCTCCACTATGCCCCGCTCCATCTATAAATTCGTCCTTAGCTCATTGTTGGCAACAGGGATTGCCTGCATCTTTCCCCTGCAAGTTATTGTTGCACAACAAGTTGAAGATGATGAGGAACGGGCAAAACATCAACCCTATCGGGATTTTGGGACGGATTGGCGTTGGGGCTCGCTGTTCGGCATTACGGCAGAAGACGGAATTCTCGCCGGCACGGGTGCCATCGTGTACAAATTTGCTTTCCGCACATTTCCGTACTTGTACCGGATGCAGTTCGTAGGCGGGCTGACATTCAAAACAGGCCGTTTCAAAATAGTCTACACGGCTGCTTTCCCGGACTTGGGCAGGAGTCTCTCGCTCGACATTCTTGCATATGCTTCAGAACTGGAGGTGAGAAACTTCTACGGGTACGGCAACGACACGCCGAGAGATGCAGATCTTGAACGGGACAATTTCTACCGTGTTGCTTCGAGGCAGTATTTCATTCACCCCGAATTTCAAGTCAGATTGGGGAAGCTGACATATATCAGGATCGGCGCTTCATTCAAGCATTTTGAAGTGAGGCGTCAGGCAAACCGCTTTCTCAACGGCAATGTTGTCTCAGGCTTTTGCGATGATCGTTCCGTTTTGGGAACAGGAGTTGAGTTCGGGGTTGCAATGCTCGATGCCGCGGTTGCGCCACGTGACGGGTTTTCGCTGTTACTTTCTGCTTGGAACTATCCCGGCTTGTTCAACGGAACTCAGCCTTTTCAGCGTTACGCGGGTGACATGCGCGGCTATGCAAGTGCAGGCCCCGCAACCCTTGCATTGCGTGTCGCTGCTGAAAAGGTGGATGGCCAACTTCCGTTCTACGAAGCGGCATTTCTCGGAGGCGCGGCAAACCTGAGGGGATATAATCTCAATCGCTTTGCAGGAGATGCCTCTCTTACAGGAAGCGCCGAGTTACGGTTCGATCTGTTCAGGACGAAGATTCTTCTCCCGACGCAAGTCGGCATATTCTTTTTCGGAGATGCCGGGCGAGTGTATCTGCAAGGCAAATCTCCCAAAGGCTGGCATGCCGATGTGGGTGGAGGCGTTTCGCTTGCCCCGCTCTCCCGTGAGCTGACACTTTCCGTCTCAGTCGGTTCTTCTGTTGAGGGAGTGTTCGTCAACGGAGGTTTCGGGTTCAGCTTCTGACATCCTTCGAAAAAACACTCGAATGCTTTCCTCAAGTTGGTGTTTTTGAATCGCCACCTCACTATCTTTTGTTTCCATTTCATCCAGCATATCCGCAAGCAGGAAGCAAGCTATGATCGGAAAAACCATCCAACCGGAAATTCGGGCGCTCATTGATGCGCGTGATTTTGCCACACTCAAGGAATTGTTCGCTGATTGGAATCCGGCTGATCTCGCCGATTTGATCGACGACCTTCCCTATGAGGATCAGGCAATAATCTTCAGGCTGTTGCCCCGGGCGCTTGCCGCCGACACGTATGAGTACCTTGCCCACGAAAAGCAGGCAAACCTGTTAAAAGCTATGGGACAGGAGCAGGTGGGCAATATCCTGAACGATATGGACCCCGACGACCGGACGGCACTTTTCGAAGAATTGCCAAGTGCTGCCGTTCAGCAATTGATAGCCCTGCTAAGTCCGCAAGAACGTGCTGTTGCCCAGTCCCTGCTGAACTACCCCGAGGACAGTATCGGCCGGTTAATGACACCTGACTTCATCGCTGTCAAGATGGACTGGACGGTGCAGGACGTGTTGAACTATGTGAGGGCAAACGGCCACGACAAAGAGACGCTGAACGTTATTTATGTTGTTGATGACAAGGGGAAGCTGATTGATGACCTTCGCATCAGGGAGTTTCTGCTTGCCCCGCTTGAGAAAAAAGTGAGCGAGATGATGGATGAGAATTATGCATCTCTTCCGGCCCACGCAGATAGAGAAACGGCGATCGAGGTTTTCAAGAAGTACAATCGTACGGCACTTCCCGTTGTCGATTCCAACGAACACCTTCTCGGTATCGTTACTGTTGATGACGTACTCCAGGTTCAAGAGGAAGAAACAACAGAGGATATCCAGAAAATCGGCGGTACCGAGGCGTTCGAGCAACCCTATCTTGAGATATCTGTTCCGAAAATGGTGCGAAAAAGGGCAGGATGGCTGGTTGTGCTTTTCTTAGGAGAGATGTTCACCGCTACAGCTATGGGCTTTTTTGAGGAGGAGATTGCAAAGGCGGTTGTTTTGGCACTGTTCGTTCCACTCATTATTTCCAGCGGCGGGAACTCCGGTTCGCAGGCTGCGACCCTTATCATCCGCGCTATGGCGCTGGGAGAGGTGACGCTGGCAACGTGGTGGAGAGTGATGAGGAGGGAGATTATTGCAGGACTCTCATTGGGTTCGATTCTCGGTACTATCGGGTTTCTACGTATAGCGCTCTGGACCATCTTCACCGATATCTACGGAGAACATTGGTTTCTGGTGGCGCTCACTGTCGGGATGAGCTTGGTAGGTGTGGTTTTGTGGGGTTCGCTAACGGGTTCAATGATGCCGTTTATCATGAGGAGATTTGGCGCAGACCCTGCAACTTCTTCTGCTCCGTTCGTCGCTACGCTTGTGGATGTAACGGGTTTGGTTATTTACTTCAGTATTGCGGCCATAATTCTTAGCGGAACACTGCTCTAAACAGATCAGAATGGGCAATATTGACCGTATGCTCAATTTCATCTGTCCCGCAAAATCACTCGTTCTGAAACAATATTAACTCCCCAAATCTCGTCATTTTGTTGACTTTCCTTTGCTAATTCATTACTTTTCAACGGTTTTAGCTTGCCTGAGTGTATCCGTTCAGGCCGCACAAAGGAAACAAAAACGACCGATGGTGGCGTTGCCCGCAATGGCTGAATTGATTTGGAAGAGAATTCGCACCGTCCAAGGTATCATTGCGCTGGCTATTTTCATTACGCTCATCATTGGTCTTTTTCTTGGTTCGCCGGTGGGGCGAATTGTCAGCGGCCTCGGGGCGCTTGTTCTTGCGGCGTATTTTCTTTATGTGCTGAAGCGGGATGGTGTGTTTGACGCAAGAAACAGGCCGCAGCGTGCAAAACGGCAAGGTGAAACCGCACAAGAGGAATTGTATTCACAACTTGAAGGGGATATGAAAACACTGCTCTTCGATGATTTCCAACCGACATCCGCTGCCGGATATGTTGTGAAGGAGATTACAGAGGAGGAAGCAGTTGTTCCTTCCACAAAAACCGTCCAACGTGTGGTGACGGCAAAGGAGGAGAAGGCGAGAGAATTTGATATTTCGGACTTTTTTGACCTGGAGTCCGATGTTTTCCGGAACGAAACGGAGCCGAGAAGCGAGTTCAATTTCCTGCTGAACAAACTTCTGGCGGCGATGAAGGATGTGTTGTTTGCCAATTCGGTGGCGTTTTTCTGGGCAAACCGCGAGAAGCAGCAAATGGTGCTGGAAGCAAAAATCACGAACAGCACCAACTTCATGCTCGTGAAGCGCTACGCAATTGACGAGGATGTCGTCAGTCAGGTTGCGAGGACAGGCAAGCCGCAAGTGTTGGGAAGAATTTCACCGCTTGCCGAAAAGGAACTTGTCCGACACTATATCGTCGGAGAAGGCATCAAGTCGTTGATTGTTGTTCCGGTTTTTTATTTTACCGGACAGAACAGCGGTGAGCAATTGCCGGAGGGCGTTATCGTTGCTGACAGCAAAGCGGAAGATGCTTTTGGCGCAGAAACTCTCTCGCTGATGGGGCAATTTACGAAAGTGGTTTCTGCTCTTATCAAGAGTTACACAAACAAGTACGACCTGCTGCTGGATTCCGAGGTTCTGACATCAATTCGTCGGCTTCAGGATAGGGTGAAGTCGGATCGCAGCGAGCAGACAATTCTGGACTCCCTCGCCGAAGAAGCGGGAAAGCTGATGAATTGGGATGTTCTCGCTATAACGATGTACTCCGAGGAGTTGAACAGTTGGGCGGTTCAGAAAGTTGTGAATCGGAACGGGATGCTGTATCCCGAACCGAATGATACTGTTGATTTCAGCGACAGCATTGTCGGGAAGTCGATTCGTTCCAACTTGCTGACACATATCAACGATTTGGAGTCGGCGCCGCAGATTCGCTTCTCATCGAACGAAACGATTTCGCTTCGTGGCTCGTTCCTTTGTGTGCCGATAAGCTCGTTGAATCGCTGCTACGGCGCGCTGACGCTGGAAAGCGGCAACAAGTTTCAATTTTCTCCCAACGAAGCGGAAACCATCTACCGGCTGGTCGAAACTGCAGCCGAGTTGCTCGAAGTGTTGTACATGAACGACCTTGTGAAGGAGTTCATCTCCATCGATCAGACGACGGGCTCGTTGACGAGAAACCATTTCAACAAGAAACTTGAAGAGGAAGTCCAGCGGGCTGAAGATTTCGGAACAGAGCTTTCGATGGTTTCCATTGCCGTGGACGGCATGCAGGAGCATCTGAACCGCCACGGAAAAGACGGATTTGAGGGAATTCTGAATCAGGTTGCCGGACTTGTCCGGGCCAACGTTGAGCCGTACGATGTGATTGGACGAATGGACGCAAACACGTTGAACGTAATTCTCATGAATACAACGGCTAACGATGCCTATTTGTGGGCCGAGAAAGTGCGCAAGCATATTGCCAGCAACATCATCGTGTTGGGCGGATTGAGTTGTTCGGTAACTGTCAGTGTCGGTGTCTGCGGCCTGAATAACGGAATGAAGAAGGAAGAACTGGTTGCCGGAACATCGCAAGTGTTGCACAAGGCAATCGAAAGCGGCGGAAACCTTGTCCGCGTATTCTAGATCTCTCAACAAGAAATTCTATTATCGAAATAATCAGGAACAACAATGGCAAAACAACAATCCTTCGCCGATAAAGCGGCAAAAGCTGCAGCACAAAAAGGCTCGAAATGCCCTGTTTGCGGCACAATTTTCCAACCTCTACTCTTTGTCTCATCCGAGCCATCGAAAACGACGGGCAGCGTAAAGTTCAATGAACGTCGGGTAAACGTCTGTAAATGCAACGAGAAGACGGTCTACAACTGATTCTCTGACCGCTTCACATCGGAATGATGTGAAGACGTACAATATGCATTTCAGGAAACGTTAACCCCTTCAACGAAAGGGGCGCTTGGAACCGGAGACAAACAATTTCAGCACAACGCAAACTCGTATTGATCATTCTCGACGGAGTCGGAATCGGTGAACTACCGGATGCGCACCGCTACGCCGACGAGGGAAGTAATACGTTGTGCAATACTGCGGAAGCTGTCGGAGGGCTGCATCTTCCGAATCTTGAGTCACTCGGATTGGGAAACATTGCGGCAATCAAAGGCGTCAAACCTTCTGCCAAGCCGCTGGCGAGTTTCGGAAAGATGGCCGAAGTGTCGAGGGGGAAAGACAGCACAACCGGACATTGGGAGTTGGCGGGACTTGTTCTTGAGAAGGAATTTCCGACATTCCCCGACGGGTTTCCCGATTCTCTGATGAGAGAATTCTGCGAGCGAACAGGAAGCAAAGGGTATCTCGGAAATAAAACCGCATCGGGTACTGCAATCATCAAAGAACTTGGCGGCGAACATGTACGAACCGGTTTCCCGATTGTGTACACGTCGGCGGATTCTGTGTTTCAGATTGCGGCCCACGAGGAAGTGATTCCGCTTCCGCAGTTGTACGAAATGTGTGAGCGAACCCGCAACGAGGTCTGCGTCGGCGATTTTTCAGTCGGGCGTGTGATTGCCCGGCCGTTTGTTGGAACAGAAGGCAATTTCACTCGTACTACCAACCGGCGTGATTTTTCGCTGCCGCCGGCGGGGACGACGATCCTGGATCTTCTGACGAAAGCTGGGATTGAAATCGTCAGCATCGGGAAAGTCGATGATCTTTTTGCGGGGAGGGGATTGGCGAAGAAAATCCACACGAAGAGCAATGCAGAGGGCATCGAGGCGATAATCTCGGAATCATCCCGGATGAAATCGGGCATGATATTCACGAATCTGGTGGATTTCGATACGCTGTACGGCCATCGCAACGACCCGCAGGGGATGGCCAATGCGTTGGAGGCCTTCGACGAGAAACTCCCCCGCATTCTCGGAACGCTCGGCAACGACGATCTGTTGATACTCACGGCGGATCACGGCAACGATCCTGTTACGCCAAGTACCGATCATTCGCGGGAATATGTGCCCGTGTTGTGTTATGCGAAATCGAAGCAACCGGGCAGCAACATCGGAACACGATCAACGTTTGCGGATGTCGGGCAAACTGCGGCCGATTTCTTTGATGTGGAGAACGATCTTGCAGGGACAAGCTTTCTAAGCGAGGTAATGTGATGGAAAAGAAGTCCGTGCAAGAGTTTGAGGGCGTTTTGGAACCAGACGGAACAATCGCCGTTCCTCCGAAAATAGCAGAGAGATTTTCCGGCGCGAAACTTCAAGTTCGGATTGAGAAGAAAGAGATTAGCGATCGTCTCAAGAAGAACAACGTGACCGAGGAGGAGATAGAACGCATTTCAGCCCTGCAACTTGAATCGCGGGAACAGGTAGTCAAGTTCTTGCTCAGTCAAGGAATGTTGGCGAGGCGATCTGCGAGCAGACGACGTCGAAAAGGGGCAGCCCGTTGAGTGTCTCGAAAATTGTCGTTCACACGGACGTCCTGCTCGAACACTTGACGACGAAGAATTCTTGTTCTGTACTTCGTGCAGCGATGAGCAAGTTCTTCTGCTACACGACGGTGTATCAGGCAATTGAGTTGTTTGCGATGGCAAAGTCGGAAGAACAAAAGAGGATCGTCGAAGACTCGATGGCGGCGATGAAAGTGTTGGGCTTGAATCCGAAGAACGCCCGGAAGTACGGCGAGTTGATGGCGTCGAACAAAAAGGCAGATCGCTGGAATATTCTGATTGCAGGACTCTGTTTAGAAAGCAGGCTTCCCCTCTTAACAGACAGAAAGAAGGATTTCAGAGGGATGGCAGGACTCGTCATTGTTCCGACAAAACTCATTGCAGAGGGGAAATCGGGCCTGGAGATTCTGAGAACAGTGCAGCGCTGATGTTGCACGCATCAATATGAGTGAACTATGATACTCGGCAAAGTTGTTGGTACCGTATGGGCGACCCGCAAGGATGAAGAACTTGTCGGGATGAAATTCCAGATCGTCAAACATCTCGATCTCGATTACAAGCTCAAAGACACATTCGTGGTTGCTGTGGATACCGTGCAGGCAGGTGTCGGTGATGTTGTGTTGATGTGCAGCGGCAGCTCGGCGCGGCAAACAACGCTGACGAAGAACAAGCCGGTTGATGCCGTCATTATGGCCGTTGTTGACAAGATTGACGTTGCGGGTTAGAAGTGTTTTTAGCAGAAGTCATAGGGACTGTTTGGGCAACACGCAAGGATGAGAACTTGCAGAGTTTCAAATTGCAGTTCATCCAGCCGCTGAACGGCAAACGTGAAAAAACCGGCGACCCTATCGTTGCAGTAGATACAATAGGCGCAGGGCCCGGCGAAACAGTTATGTATATCACTGCCCGGGAGGCCGTGATTCCGCTGCCGGTTGAGATGGCCCCTGTTGACGCAAGCATAGTGGGAATCATAGATAGAATTGACAGAGAAGTAGATCTCTGATTTCGAGTTTTTGAACATAAGGGAGAAGAATGGGCAAAGCAGCAAAGCAATACACAAATCGCGAAAGCCAGTCTCTTGACAAGTATCTTCAAGAGATTGGAAAGGTCGATTTGCTGAAATCCGACGAGGAAATCGACCTCGCGCAACGCATCAAGAAGGGGGATCAGCGAGCCCTCGAGAAGTTGACGAAGGCGAATCTTCGTTTCGTGGTAAGCGTGGCGAAACAGTATCAAAACCAGGGACTCTCGCTCGGCGATTTGATCAATGAAGGAAATCTCGGCCTCATCAAAGCGGCAAAACGATTTGACGAAACACGCGGCTTCAAATTCATCTCCTATGCCGTGTGGTGGATTCGCCAGTCGATACTGCAGGCACTGGCCGAACAATCCCGTATTGTCCGCTTGCCGCTCAATCGTGTAGGCGCGTTGAACAAGATCGGCAAGGCATTCAGCACGCTTGAGCAGGAATTCGAACGCGAACCGAGCGCAAGCGAGCTTGCGGAAGAGTTGGATATGTCATTGTTCGAGGTCTCTGATACATTGAAGATCTCGGGCCGCCATCTCTCGATGGACGCCCCGTTCGCGCAGGGTGAAGACAACCGCCTCCTTGATGTTATTCAGGATGAGCGTCAGCCCTCTCCGGATTCCGAATTGATGAAGGAGTCGCTCAGCAAGGAAGTAGAGCGGGCACTCTCGACCTTGAGCGATCGTGAAGCCGAAGTCATCCGGCTCTACTTCGGGCTCGGGCGTGAACATTCTCTCACACTTGAAGAGATAGGCGAGAAATTCAAGCTGACGCGTGAGCGCGTCCGCCAGATAAAAGAAAAAGCTATCCGGCGGCTGCGTCACGCTTCGCGCAGCAAGCAATTGCGAGCGTACTTGGGCTGAACGTCAAAGCCTCCCGCGGGAGGCTTTGCCTTTTGGGATGGCATATGTGAGGTCATAACATACTTCGGGTGAGATGATTCAAACGGCAATTCAGAATTCGTGGTTGAGTGTTGCTTTTCTGATTTCAATCGGAGCATTTGTCATGATCTCTCAGGGAGGATGCGCCGGCTCCTTCCCAACACGGGAAGAATATGAGGGGGAGAAGAGGCTTGGGGTCATTCAGGAAGATGATGAGTTCAAGTTCATCACAAAAATCCGTAGGGAAAGCGCCCGTGAAGATGACCGGAAGGTCTCGCCTGAAGTCCTCAGGCAGCTTGGCTCCTCGGAGGAGTTTGACACAAGCATCCCAAATGGCCTTAATCGTGACAACTTCCTTCTCGAAGTTGTGCGATATCTTGGCACGGAATACTCTTATGGCGGCAACACACGAGACGGCATTGATTGTTCGGGTTATACATGCCAGGTGTACAAGAATGCCGCCGGCAGGTTGCTCCCGCGTTCAACGGCGGAACAATTTCGTGTCGGTGCAGAAGTCCAGAAAAGAAATCTCCGGTTTGGCGACCTCGTGTTTTTCAACACCACAGGCCGTTCTCCCTCTCACGTAGGCATTTATATTGAAGACGGCGTGTTTGCGCACGCCAGTGTGATTGAAGGCGTAACACTCTCAACCCTTGAAAGTACGTACTACAAACGGCGATTTGTCGGTGCACGCCGGGTGATTGACTAAGTTCTGCCTGCACACTATATTGATCTGGAATTAGGAACGAATCCGGGATAATCCTTTGGCAATTCTACCCATCTACATATACGGTCAACCGGTATTGCGGAAACGGGCGAGACCCGTCAAGGTGGTTGACGAGAACATGAAGAAATTCGTTGACAGCATGTTTGAAACGATGCATCACGCCAACGGTGTAGGGCTTGCCGCAAATCAGGTGGGCTCTCTCGATCGTGTGATAGTGGTGGACGTTTCGGATGTTGACGAGAAGAAACATGAAGGAGTGGGAGAGGCGGCCGACTCGATCCCCCGAAAGATCAATCCCGACCAGCCAAAGAAATTCGCCCTCATCAATCCTGAAGTTGTCTCGGTTGCCGGCTCGGAGAAAATGGAGGAAGGCTGCCTCAGTATTCCTGAAATCCGTGACGAGGTGGAACGTCCCGAGGTCATCCGTGTCAGGTACAAAGATTTGGATATGAAGTTGCAGGAAGTTGAAGCAAGCGGATTGCTGGCTCGTGTGATTCTTCACGAGATCGACCACCTTAACGGAATTCTCTTCATCGACAAACTCGGCGTTGTCAAACAAAAGTTGCTTCGCGGAAGGTTGAACAAGCTCGAAAAAGGCTTCTTTGAAGCGCATTACCCGACTGTCAGCGCGCAGGATGTTGTGGAGCAGGAACAATAAACCGCAGGAGATTTCCCCGTCGCAACAAACATTGTCTTCATGGGGACGCCCGAATTTGCCGTCCCCAGCCTTGAGATTCTCCTCGCCAACGGCTATCCGGTTTCCGCAGTCGTCACAGCGCCTGACAAGCCTCGGGGCAGGGGACAAGTTCTTTCTCCAACTCCGATCAAATCCGTTGCCCTCAAACACCGGTTGCCTGTTCTACAGCCTGAATCACTCCGCGACCCCGAATTTGCATCCGCCATCCGGGCATTGAATCCGGATCTCATTATTGTTGTTGCATTCAGAATTCTCCCCAAAGAGATTTTCTCCATTCCAACTCTCGGTGCATTCAATCTTCATGCATCGCTGCTCCCGAAATACCGCGGCGCAGCGCCGATCAACTGGGCAATCATCAACGGTGAGAAGGAAACCGGGGTGACGACATTCTTTCTCGAAGAGAAAGTCGATACCGGCAACATGCTGTTGCAAGCCCGCGTTCCCATCAAACCGGATGATGATGCAGGCTCGCTGCACGACACGCTTGCCGAAGTCGGCGCCGAGATTGTGTTGCACACAGTCAGGCTGATTGAACAGGGGAAGATGGTTCCGCGCAAACAAGATGATGCACTGGCATCTCCGGCCCCGAAACTTTTCAAACAGGATTGCCGGATCAACTGGAACGAGCCTGCGCAGAAAATTCACAATCGTGTTCGCGGACTCTCTCCGCTGCCGACTGCATTTACAATGCACAACGGAAGAGTAATCAAGCTGTACCGGACGCAACTCACCGACAGAAAATCGAGCGGCGAGCCCGGAAGCGTACTGCTTGAAAAGAAGTCATTGTTTGTCTGCACCGCCGACAACTTCATAGCTGTGAGTGAATTGCAGCAGGAAGGGCGCAGGAGAATGGGGGTGGAGGAGTTTCTGCGCGGATACCATCTCACCTCGGGCGAAAAACTCACGTAACCGCCAAGGATATTTCATTGCAAACAAACGTCAAAAGGCGTATCTTTTTTGCGTTCAAAGGTTTCACGCCGTTTCACACACGCCCGATTTGAATGGATTTTCTTCTGTGGAGTGCACGAAGTCTGCACGTTTTCTCCGTGGTAGTTTGGTTCGGCGGGATGCTGTATCAAGCGGTTGTAACTTTACCCGTTGCCCGGGTCGAGCAGAAGCAACTTGATCCGTTCGTACGGCATTTGTCGGGCAGGTTCCAGCCGTTCGTGTGGATGTGTGTGTGGACGATCGTGATTACGGGGGCTGTGCTGATGTTATTCGACCCGCGGTTTCTGTTCTTGAACTTCGACAGCCTATGGTCGGTATTGCTTGCTGCGAAGCAGTGTGTTTTTGTTCTGATTGTTTTTTTTGGATTCGGATACGCGAGAATGTTCAGCCGGCTTGAAACGGCACTGACGACGGGAGAACCGGAAGAGCAGGCGATGCAGTTTTACAATCAGATGCTGATGTTCGGGAAGATAAACGTTGCACTGGCAATCATTGCGTTGTTGCTGGCGTCGGGTATGAGTTCATAAAGGAAGGAATCCGTTGGGCAAAATCATCACTATAGCGAATCAAAAGGGGGGCGTCGGAAAGACAACGACGGCGGTCAACCTTGCGGCGTGCGTGGCAGCGGCGGAAAAACGAACGCTGCTCGTTGATGTGGATCCGCAGTCGAATGCCACGAGCGGTGTCGGGTTCGAAGACTCGTCGGAAGGATGCAGCAGCTATGAACTGATGGTGGGCAACCTCGCCACTTCAGCAGCGATTGTGAAAACACAAATGCCGTATCTCTCGCTTATTCCTTCACACATCAATCTTGTCGGTGCTGAAGTAGAGATGGTTGATCTGGAAGATCGTGAGAAACGCCTGAAGGCAGGACTCGACGCCATCCACAATGACTACGATTTCATTTTTATCGACTGCCCGCCTTCGCTCGGCCTGATTACATTGAACGCCTTGACTGCGGCCGATTCCGTGCTGATACCCGTGCAATGCGAATACTATGCGCTCGAAGGGTTGGGGCAGCTTCTCAACACCATCAATATGGTCAAGAAGCAATTGAATGAACAATTGGATATTGAAGGTGTGTTGATGACGATGTATGACAGCCGGCTCCGCCTGTCCAACCAGATTATCGAAGAAGTGAAGAAGTATTTCGGCGACAAAGTCTTCCGTGCAATCATTACACGCAACGTCCGGTTGAGTGAAGCGCCGAGTTTCGGCAAGCCGATTATATTGTATGATGCAATTTCAGCCGGGACGCGAAACTATATGGATCTTGCCCAGGAAGTTCTCGCCAACAACAATCATGCTGTGCGCATTGTGCAGACACATCCCCGGGAGAATGAACAATGAAAACAAAGCCTGTACTCGGGCGTGGTCTCGCGTCGCTTATTCCCAGGCCAACAGTCCCGCTCGTCGGCAGACAGGATGACGGCGTCACGAGCGACACGATTGCCAACATCGACCTCGAGAAAATCAGGCCCAATCCCTTTCAGCCGCGGGCAGACTTTGATCGCGTGGAATTGGATGAGTTGAAACGGTCAATTCAGGAGAAGGGCATCATTCAGCCGATTACCGTTTGTCGCGTTGATGGCGAGTACCAATTGATATCGGGAGAGCGGCGACTGCGTGCTTCGCGTGAGGCAGGACTCTCACAAATCCCCGCGTACATCATCAAGATACACTCCCGCGAGGAATTGCTTGAGCTCGCGTTGATTGAGAACTTGCAGCGTTCTAATCTTAACCCTATCGAAATCGCCATCTCCTACAAGCGTCTCACTGATGAACTGAACTACACGATCGAGCAGGTTGCACAGAAAACCGGCAAAGATCGTTCGACGATCACAAATTTTTTGAGATTGCTGAAGCTGCCGGAAAGTATTCAGGCGGCAGTCCGGAAAGGCGATGTGAGTGCCGGACATGCCCGTGCCTTGATTACGATTGACGACCCGTCCCTGCAACTTCATATGTTTCATAAGATCATATCGAAGGGCTGGTCTGTCCGTGAAGTGGAAAAGGCGGTTCGCGAAAGCGGGCGCAGCAAAGCGCATGGCAAAACAACACGGCGCGCCGCCGGTTCGACTTCCAGCAACGCGCTGGCAAGTATTGAAGAGAAGCTTCGCCAGAAGTTGGGAACAAAGGTTGAAGTAAAAGATATGGCAGATGGAAAGGGCCACATCCTCATTGAATACTATTCGCTTGATGACCTTGACCGGCTGCTTGATCTTTTTGCAACGATCGAGTCATAAATTGTTTCTCGCATCAAACAGGACAATACACGGAACATGAAAAAGCAAATCATCAAAACCACGAAAGCTCCCGGCGCCATCGGGCCGTACAGCCAGGGAGTTGTGCACAACACGCTGCTGTTCACAGCCGGACAAATTGCCATCAATCCTGAAACGGGACTTGTGATTGAAGGAGATGTGAAGGCGCAAACTCACCGCGTCATGCAGAACCTCAAAGCAATTCTCGAAGCCGCAAGCACGTCAATTGACAACGTCGTGAAGACGACTGTCTTCATCAAGGATATGAATGAGTTCGCCGCAATGAACGAAGTGTACGGCGAATATTTCAAGGAGAATCCGCCGGCGCGTTCCACAGTAGAGGTAGCGCGGCTGCCGAAAGATGTACGCGTGGAAATTGAAGCGATTGCCGTCATCGAGAAATCGTAGCATGATACGGATCGGGTTGTGCTGCCTGTTGGTAGCGACGCTCGTCTGCTCGCCCGCAGCGTCGCAACAAGAAGAGGCACGCCCTGATTCCGTTACCCGCATCTCTCCCCAAGACTCGGCCCGCGCAGTCAACCTGCTCATGGAAATGAGCGTGAAGCAAATCGACAGCGTTGCGAAAGTCGAGCAGAAAAGCAAATCCCCCGGATTGGCGCTGGCGCTTTCCGCCGTGCTTCCCGGCGCCGGTCAGTTTTACAACGAATCCTACTGGAAAGTCCCCATTCTGCTCGGCTTCGGATATTATTTTGCTTCGCAATGGATCGATGCGAATGACAGCGTCAAGTATTACCGCAGACTTTACGCCGAAAGCATCACATCTGAAAACAGCTCGGGGAATCCGACGTATTCCCGTTTACGCGAAGATTACAAGGATATCCGCGACGCATTTTCGTGGTACATCTTTATCTACTATCTCGTGAATCTTGTTGACGCGTACGTCGATGCAAGCTTGTATGATTTTAATGTTGGAGATGATTTGTCGATACGGCTAATGCCGGAATTTGATCATCAGTACACCCGGAATGCGAGACTGAAACTCAGAATCAATTTTTAGATTCACGAAGTTACTGCACTTCAAACTCTACAAACTTTCACCTCCACAATCTCGACAACTCATGCTCAACTACATCTGGCTTGCTCTCATCATCATAGGAATTGGCGTCGCGGTAGGGAAGGATATCACGCAGCCGCCCGATCCTGCTGCCGAACAGCAATTCCCTGCAATCATGAAGGTTACGAACGAAGGCATTATCGGCTCGGCAAAAACCGCCGTAACGCTTGCGTTGGGACTCATCGGAATCATGGCGCTGTGGCTTGGCGTTATGAAAATTGCCGAACAAGCCGGACTCATAACGCTGCTTGCGAAGGTGCTGAAGCCGATAACCTCACGACTCTTTCCTGATGTACCCGCCGAACATCCCGCAATGGGGGCGATGATCATGAATATCTCGGCCAACATGCTCGGGCTTGCCAATGCCGCAACGCCGCTCGGCCTCAAGGCAATGGAAGAATTAAACAAACTCAACAAGAAACTCGGCACGGCAACCGATGCGATGTGTACGTTTCTCGTTATCAACACCAGCAATGTTCAACTTGTTGCGGCTCCGGTGATTGCAATCCGCGTGGCGGCGGGTTCTGCCAACCCGACGGAGTTTTTAGGCGCAGCAATCGTTGCAACGACTATCTCGACAATTGTCGGAGTGACGACCGTAAAATTGTTGGCGAAACTCCCCTTTTACAAGAAGCAACTGGAGGGATGATGCAAGCATTCGTTGACATCACAAAAACCATCTCGACGTTTGCCATTCCGCTTCTGATTCTTTCGATTGTTGTGTACGGCGCTTTCAAGAAGGTGAAGATTTACGAAGCGTTTGTTGAAGGGGCGAAGGAAGGCTTCAATGTTGCCGTTCGGATTATTCCGTTTCTTGTTGCGATGTTGGTGGCAATCGGGATTTTTCGCGCGGGTGGCGCGATGGAAATTCTGACTGCCGTTCTCTCGCCGCTGACTTCTCTCATCGGCATGCCTGCCGAGACAATCCCCATGGCAGTTATGCGTCCCCTTTCCGGCAGCGGCGCATTGGGAGTCATGTCCGAAACGATAGCCGCTCACGGTCCCGATTCACTGATCGGCAGAATGGTGAGCGTGATGATGGGAAGCGGAGAGACGACGTTCTACGTTCTTGCAGTGTATTTTGGTTCTGTTTCCGTTACGAAAACCCGGCACGCAGTGCCTGCCGGAATTATTGCCGATGTAGTCGGCATACTCGCATCAGTCTGGCTGGTGAATCTGATTTGGGGATAGGGAATTCTCCTTGCTTTTCTATCAAGCCGTGACTATCTTTTTCAGGGTTGCATGAAACAATTGCATTCCGATACCTTCCGTTTATCTACATTTGTTCAGCTCGCTTTAACACATACGTATCAACAACTTAGAGTACTATCATGTCTTTCTTTAACAAGTTAGTCGTCAGCAGCATACCGCTTGTTCCCCGGCCCATCGTTCGCAGGTTTGCTGGCCGATACATTGCAGGCGAAACACTCGCCGATGCCATCACCTGTGTCCGTCAAATCAACACCGAGGGTGCTTGCGCCACTCTCGATGTTCTTGGCGAGGATATCTTCACGAAAGAAGAAGCGGTCGATTCGCGCAACCAGTCGATAGAAGTTCTTCACACAATCACAAAAGAAAAGCTCGATTCCAATCTCTCAATCAAACTCACATCCCTCGGCCTGAAGCTCGACAAAGATTTCTGCACGGAGAATGTGAGGGAGATTTTGAAAGTCGCTGCGGCGCAGAACATCTTTGTTCGATTTGACATGGAGAATTCAACCTGCACTACGGATACAATCGATGTCTTTCGTGTATTGCACAAGGATTTTCCGAACACTGGAATTGTTCTGCAGGCATATCTTTTCCGTACCGAGGAAGACACGCGTCTTCTTCTAAAAGAGAAACCGAACTTCCGTCTGTGCAAAGGAATTTACAAGGAATCCCCCGACATCGCGTTTCAAGGACGTGAAGAAGTACAGCAGAATTTTCTCAAACTTCTTGGGATGATGTTCGAGCAGAAAGCCTACGTTGGCATTGCTACGCATGACAGCCTGTTAGTTGACGGCGCTATTGCTATGATCGACAAGATGGGATTGAAGAAAACCGAATACGAATTTCAGATGCTTCTCGGCGTCAGGCCAGAACTCCGCAAGAAACTTGTGCGTGACGGGCACAAGCTAAGACTTTATGTCCCGTTCGGCGAGCATTGGTACGGCTATTCAACCCGCCGCTTCAAAGAGAACCCGGAAATTGCAGGTTACGTATTCAAGGCGCTATTCACCCCCAACAAATAGAAAGGAGTACCAATGGCGGAAAAAAAGACCGGATGGCTCGAACGGTTTATTCTTCGAAGTCTTGATACCATTGAGAAGCAGGGAAACCGGTTGCCTCAACCGGTGACGTTGTTCCTGATTCTGATTGTGATCGTCCTGATTTCGTCGTGGATTGCTTCATCGCTCGGCGTCTCGGCCGTACATCCGGGAACCGGCGCCACGATCACCGCGGTAAATTTGCTGAACGGTGAAGGGATCACCCGCATTATGACAGAAATGGTCAAAACCTTCACGGCCTTTCCGCCGCTGGGACTTGTGCTGGTGGTAATGCTCGGCATCGGCGTTGCCGAACGGAGCGGGCTCATTGCAACGGGGCTCAAGGCGTTTGTCTCGAGCGTTCCGAAAGGACTCATCACAGCGTCAATTGTTACCGCGGGGCAGCTATCGAGTCTTGCGGTTGATGCAGGCTATGTTGTGCTGCTCCCTATCGGAGCGGTGATTTTTCTTGGTATGGGGCGGCATCCTATTGCGGGACTGGCTGCGGCATTTGCAGGCGTATCGGGTGGGTTCGGGGCGAACCTCTTTCTTACATCTCTCGACCCTCTGCTTGCCGGTTTCACTGACTCGGCTGCAAAGCTCATCAATCCGGAGTATAACGTTGCGCCAACCTCCAATTGGTATTTCATGGCGGCTTCCGTTCCTCTCATTACGATTACAGGAACGTACGTTACCGAGCGCATTCTCGAACCCCGACTCGGAAAGTATGAAGAAGGCACGAAGTCGGAGAATCAGCCGCTCACAGCAAAAGAGAAGAAGGGACTTCTGTGGGCAAGCATCAGCGCGATTGTGCTTACTGTACTTGCCTTCATGACGATTATTCCGGAGGACGGAATTCTGCGCGATGCGAAGGGCGGTTTCACACCGTTCTTCGTCAGTATCGTTCCGATCATGTTGTTCATGTTTCTGATTCCGGGATTGGTGTACGGCTTCATCGTCGGCACGATCAAATCGGACAAGCAAATCTCCTCAATGACGACGGAAGCCATGGGGACGATGGGCGGGTATATCGTTCTTGCATTCGCGGCAGCCCAGTTCGTTGCCTATTTCGGATGGTCGAACCTCGGCGTCATCTTCGCCATTACGGGAGCAGACGTTCTGAAGTCAATCGGATTTACCGGCATTCCGCTGATTGTATCGTTCGTGCTTGTTGCATCGTTCATCAATATCTTCATCGGAAGCGCTTCGGCAAAATGGGCAATCATGGCGCCGATTTTTGTGCCGATGCTGATGCTGATGGGATACTCGCCCGAATTGACGCAGGCATCGTATCGCGTCGGCGATTCGTATTCCAACATTCTTACACCCTTGCTGCCGTATTTCCCGCTGGTGGTGACGTTTGCGCAAAAGTATGTGAAGGATATCGGAATCGGCTCGATTATTTCAGCGATGCTGCCGTTTGCCGTTGCGTTTGCAATTGTCAGAATTGCTATGCTTATCGGATGGATGTTACTCGGAATACCGGTCGGCCCGGATGCTCCGCTTCAGTACGTACCCTGAGCGAAGCTCTCAAAGAAGTGACAGTTATGGTCTATATTCGCTGAGTAACGAGGATTTCGGCCACTTCTTTTTGACTTGATTCTCAGAAAGGCTCTGTCTATATTTTCAACAGCAATTTCTCATGATACGGGAGATTCGATAGCGAATCCCCGTATCTGCCTGCTCACTGAATATGCGATGAAGGCTCCCTTCGGGAGTCCGGCCGATGATTGTGCGCCAATCGCATCCCTGTTCTTTCATTCATGAATTCGAATTACCGCCCGCTTTCTTACAACCCGACTCCAACCCGGACACATGCCTATTTCCGATGCTTTTACTCCTCTGAGTTGCCCTGTATGAAGCGGCAGAGTATTCGATTCGGATACGTCAATCATCTCAAAATTCCAAGGAGTTATTATGGCTGACAGTGCTTCCGCCGGAGGCGGCGGTATACGATACAAGCCGTATGTTCCGGCTGAAACCGACATGAAGGAGTTTACGCTTCGTGCTCTGGTCATCGGGCTCATCATGTGCGTGGTTCTGGGCGCTGCAAACGCGTATCTCGGCCTGAAGGCCGGAATGACGATTGCCGCAACGTACCCGGCGGCAGTTATCGGTATGGCGTTGCTGCGGATCATGAAGGGTTCCATCCTCGAAGAAAATTTCTCCCGAACCGTCGGTTCCATCGGAGAATCGGTTGCGGCCGGTGCCATTTTCACATTGCCTGCGTTCTTCATTGCGGGCATTTGGCCCGAGTTTGCAACAACCCAGCATTATCTTGAATCTGCCGCGATCATGACGGCGGGCGGCGTTCTCGGCATCATGTTCGTCGTGTTGTTGCGGCGTGTGATGGTGGAGGATGTTGAATTGCCGTTTCCCGAATCGGTTGCTGCTGCGGAAATTCACAAGGCGGGACGTTCGGGCGGAACGGGCGCCAAGTTTCTCTTTGGCGCAATGGGCGCGGGCGCGCTGATTCAGGCATTGGGGCAGTTCAAGTTCTTTGCCACAGCATGGGAGAAATGGGTCGGGTTCTCGAAATCACTGATTGGCCTTCGGGCGACCGGCGAAATAACTGCCCAAAGCGGCATACTGCTCAGTTCGCCCGGCGTCAGTCCGGCATACATCGGCGTCGGGTACATCATCGGGCCGAAGCTAGCGTCGCTGAACTTCAGCGGCGGGTTGATTGCGTGGGGGTTGTTCGTTCCGATTCTTACCTATTTCATCGGGCCTACACTGATTCCTGAGGGAGCCCCTGCCGAGGAAGGAACCTGGGTTGCAATGGCGGCCAACGTTTGGCGCTACATCGTTCGTCCGATAGCCATCGGCGGCATGTTGGTAAGTGCCGGCTTTACGTTGTTCAGAATGCGCAAAAGTCTGCTGACCGGCATCAAGCGCTCGATTGGTGATGTGAAGAAGGCGGCAACGGGCGAGCATGTCACAGTCAGAACCGAGAACGATCTCAGCTTCAAGTGGGTGATGGTGGGAATCGGGGCCGCCGCGTTGGCAACATTCTTCATTTACAACTACTTTGCGGGAGATGTTGCGGCCGCGTTAGTAGCAACAGTCGTGATGATTATTGCGGGATTCTTCTTTGCTGCGGTGTCCGGTTATCTTGTCGGCATCATCGGCTCAAGCAACAACCCCATCAGCGGCCTTACGCTTTCCACGCTGCTGGTCGCAGCGCTTCTCATGGTTGCATTGGGTATGAAAGGGCATGAAGGAGTAGCCGCGGTGCTCGGAGTAGCAGCGGTTGTTTGTGTTGCTGCTGCGGTTGCCGGCGAGATGTTGCAAGATCTGAAAGTTGGCCACATTCTTGGCGGCACGCCGTGGAAGATGCAAGTCGGCAATCTGGTCGGAATAGCATTGGCTGCGGCTGTGATGTTCCTTCCTCTCATCGTCTTGCATGAAGGCGACGTTGCTGCGGGCAAGATGGCAACGCCACAATACGAAGGCGGATTCGGCTCACGCGCCCTTCCTGCTCCGCAGGCAAGTCTGATGGCGTTGCTCTCGCAAGGCATCGTTGGCGGACAAATGGCATGGCCGCTTATTATCGTCGGTATGTTGATGGGATTCGGCTTCATCCTGATGCAGGTAAAAAGCCCGATGCTGGTATGCGTCGGCATGTATCTTCCCCTCGAAACAACGTTCGCAATCTTCCTCGGCGGATTGTTCAAGGGCATTGTTGAGAAAATCAGCGCAAAACGCGAGCACAATGCGGCACAAAAAGCCCGTGTGGAAAATAACGGCGTTCTGCTTGCTGCCGGCCTGATTGCCGGAGAGGCATTGATCGGGCTTCTCTTTGCAGCCTTTGCATTCTGGGAAGTGAAGCTGTTTGCTATATTCGAGCAGCCCTCGTTTATCACGAGCCTTGTCATCTTCGGCATTATTGCATGGATTCTGATTCAGATTCCGGTCAAGAATGCCGGAAGGCCAGATGAACCGGCGCCGCCGAGTGCAGTATTCTGAAAAAAGTAACCGGAGGGGCACGGCTGGCCGTGTCCTTCGTTTTCAGCAGCGTAGTGTGTGAATGAATAAACCGAACGAGACATCACGCGATCTTCTTTCTATCAAACCGAAGCGGAATCTTGAGTGGGAAACGAAAGAAAACAGTAACGTTGTATTGCTTATCCCGAAGTTCAAGCACCCGTTGCTGGTGAAATGGTTTGTTCCAATGCTCGCAAAACCGAATATCAAGCTGAAGTTGGACGAGTTGGGAAGTTTTGTATGGAACAAATGTGATGGCCAGACATCCATCGAATCCATCGGGAAGGAAATGTCCGAACAATTCGGGCAGCCGCTTGAACCGATGTATGAACGGATTGGAAAATTTGTCGCCAAGTTGGAGCGGAATAAGTATCTGCTACTAGAATCATGAAACAGTACAAAGGAGGCTACAGTGTCAACAGCAATTGAAGGATTGAAACCCGAACTGGTGTGGAAGTACTTTGCAGCAATTGCCGCAATACCACGCCCTTCAAAACACGAAGAGGCGATGACAAAGTACGTGGTTGAGACGGCAAAAAAACTCGGGCTGCAAGCTAAGACAGACAAGTTCGGCAACGTGGTTGTCAAGAAACCCGCATCGCCCGGTCGCGAGAACGTCCGGATGATCTGCTTGCAGGGGCATCTCGACATGGTCGCGGAAGCGAACAAGGACAAAGTGCATGATTTCTTCAAGGACCCGATTGAGCTGGTCCGCAAAGGAAATGTGTTGATGGCGAATGGAACAACGCTCGGCGCCGATAACGGTATTGCCGTTGCGACAAATCTTGCCATTATGGAAGACAAGTCGCTTGAACACGGCCCACTTGAGTTTCTCTTTACCGTTGATGAAGAAACCGGCCTGACCGGCGCAAGCAATCTGCAACCCGGCTTTCTCGAAAGCAAAACCCTCATGAATCTCGATTCAGAAGAAGAGGGCTCAATTTACGTCGGTTGTTCGGGTGGCAAGGATTCGAGCGCAACCTGGAAAGTTGATTTTGACAAAGCCCCTGCGCAAACAATCGCAGCCCATGTTCGTGTCGGCGGATTGAAGGGCGGGCACTCGGGACTCGAAATTGACAAGGGCCGCGGCAATGCCGTTAAGATACTCAACCGGGCGTTGATTGCCCTTGAGCCGTTCGGCGTCCGCATATCCTCCATTGACGGAGGCAACAAGCACAATGCAATCCCGCGGGAAGCAGAGGCGCTGGTATTTGTTCCGAAGAAAAGCTGGAAGCCCGCAATGGAAGCGGTGATGCGATTCAATACGGCCGCGAAGAACGAATTGTCCACCGTCGATCCTGACTTGAACGTTTCGATGGAAGAAGCAAAGGTAAAAAAGGGAAAGGTGATCAAGAAATCCCTTCAGAAGAAAATCCTTATGACGGTTTCCGCCCTTCCTCACGGTGTTGTCAAGATGAGTGCCGATATTCCGGGTCTGGTTGAAACATCGACGAATGTTGCCGTAATCAAAACGGAGAAGAAGGCTGTCAAGATGGTGACAAGCCAGCGCAGTTCGGTGGCTTCCGAGATCGAAGAAATCGTTCACACCGTCTCAAGCATCTTTGAATTGGGCGGAGCCAAGGTGTCGCACGGTGACGGCTACCCGGGTTGGAAACCGAATCTTGACTCGGAGATTCTCAAGATTGCCCGATCAACTTACAAGTCCCTCTACGGAAAAGATGCCGAAGTAAAGGCGATTCACGCGGGACTCGAATGCGGCATTATCGGCGAGAAGATGGGCGAGATGGATATGATTTCGTTCGGCCCCACGCTTGAAGGAGTTCACTCACCCGACGAGAAGATTTATATTGATACGGTTGAGAAGTTCTGGAATTTCTTGCTTGCAATTCTCAAAAATGTAAATTAGAAAACATCGATTTCTCTTAATAAAGCAGGGCGTCAAACGAGCGTCTGACGCCCTTTTCATTTCTCTCACACAATCCCAACCATACTATGTCGGATGCTGCTATCCTCAAACCCCAACCAAGCAAAGGCTTTCGCTGGCTGGTTTTGGTGTTCATCAGCCTTTCGATGTTCGGCAACTATTACGCCTACGATTCGATAGGCCCCATCTTCGATCTGCTGAAAGAACAGCTTCACTACTCGGATAGTGATTTGGGATTACTGTACACCGTGTACAGTATCGCGGCGGTGATTGTGCTGCTGGTTGGCGGATACATCATTGACAGGTTCGGCACCAAGATCTCTGTTCTCGTCTTCGGCATTATTTGTCTCGCCGCAACGGCGGTAACGGCGTCATCACCCGAATTGTGGCTCATGTTGACCGGGCGTTTCATGTTGGGTATCGGGGCAGAGCCGTTGATTGTTGCTGTTACAACGGCACTGGCAAAATGGTTCAAGGGCAAGGAACTCAGTTTCGCATTCGGCGTGAACCTGATGATTGCGCGCCTCGGCTCGGTCAGCGCTGATTGGTCAACCGCGTGGGCGCGGCCCTGGTACACGAATTGGCAGGACCCGCTCTGGCTCTCGACCATGATCACGAGCGCCTGCGTTGTCGGCGGAATTCTCTACTACATTCTTGAGAAACGTGCCGAGCGGCTCTACTCCCTCGGCGAACAGGGGGAAACCGAAAAGCTCGAATTTAAAAGCCTCTACAAATTCAGCCCTTCATACTGGTACATTGTGGGATTGTGCGTGGTGTTCTATTCAACCGTCTTTCCGTTCCGGGCATTTGCCATCAAGTACTTCATTGAAGCCCACGGCACATCACGCGAAATTGGCGGTTTCCTCAACAGTTTTCTGCCGCTTGCGGCAATGGTTGCAACCCCGCTGTTCGGATTGTTGGTTGATCGTGTCGGGAAGCGCTCGTTGTTCATGTTTGCGGGCTCGCTCGTGTTGTTGCCGCTGTTTCTTGTTGTTACGTATGCTCCCGCCGGCCCGATTCTTGAGTTTGCCCTTCCCGTGTTCGGCGATATCGCCATCCCCCTGACACTTCTGATTGTGATGACGCTTCTCGGCATTGCCTTCTCGATGATTCCGGCTATCATGTGGCCCTCGGTGGCGTACATCGTGGACGAGCGGCGCCTCGGTTCTGCATATTCCATGATGACCCTCTGCCAGCAAGTCGGCATGGCCGCTATTCCATGGCTGATTGGCGAATTGAACGACCGCCTTGCTGCCGGCCCTGACAATCCCGGCGGATACTCGGGCGGCATGTGGGTGTTTACAGCTCTTTCCATATTCGGGTTAGTGTTTTCCTTCCTCCTCTGGCGGCAAGAGCGCGGCCCCGACAGGCACGGGCTTGAAACGATAACGATGTCATCCAAATAGAATCTGCAGGAGACCGGCAATGAGACGGGTGTACGTCTACTTTTTGCTTTCGATTTTCTCATTAGAAGTCTTCGCTCAAGAAGCGGTGGATCAATGGTCTATAGACGAGGTATTCGCCGCGTTGAAGGGGACAAGCACGTCGCTCGGAAAGGTTCAATGGATAGAGGGAGGAAAGCGATTCACGTACATTCGAAAAGACAGCGCAACGAACCGCCAACAAGTGTATGCCTACAATCTCTTGAACAATTCGCGGGAGCTTGTTCTGGATGAGGCATGGCTCGTTTCCGGTGGGGATCAGAAGTCCATGACGATCGGCTCGTACGAGTGGGCGGCTGACGGCGAACATGTGCTGGTGACAAGCACGCTTCCTGCCCGTAGAATCAAAACGGGGGGCGACTTCGGTATCTTCAATCTCAAAACAAAATCCTTCCGTCTTCTCTCACATTCATCCGGCGACAACGCCATCATCAAACTCTCTCCCGATGGAAGGAAGGTCGGGTTTGTCCGCTCGAACAATTTGTTTGTGCTGGATGTGGCGTCAGGAAAAGAGACGCAACTAACGTTCGACGGCTCCGAGAATGTACTGAACGGCAAATTCGATTGGGTGTACGAAGAGGAATTCTCTATCATCGAAGGTTGGCAATGGTCGCCGGACAGCAGGCGCATTGCTTTCTGGCGGCTCGATCAAACTGCCGTGCCGACGTTTCCGCTTGTGAGCTATACGGCTGAGAGTCCGCACGCGAAGCTCGAGTTGATGAAGTATCCGAAGGCAGGAGACCCGAATTCGCTGGTGCAAATCGGCATCATCACTCTTGACGGAAACACTACCCGATGGCTGAATCTGGGGTCGAATCCCGATATCTACATTCCGCGCATCACGTGGACAACCGACCCGAATATTCTCGCCGTTCAGCGGCTGAATCGGGCGCAGGATACGTTGGATTTGATGCTTGCGAATGCAACCGACGGTTCCCTCAAAACAATTCTGACCGAAGCAGATACTGCATGGATTGAAACTGAGCACGACGATCTCCGCTTTCTCAAGAAATCGAAGCGCTTTATCTGGAAGTCGAGCCGGGACGGGTACACGCATCTGTACTTGTACAATCTGAACGGAACGCTCGAACGGCAGATTACGAAAGGACAGTGGGATGTTACCGAACTTGCCGGTGTGGATGAGGATCGGAATACGATATATTTTGTTGCGGGAAAGGAATCGCCGCTCGAACGGCATCTCTACAGCATTCGTCTTGACGGCACAGGTCTGAAGCGAGTGACTCAAGAACCGGGGTGGCACTCGGTGTTGTTTTCGCCGGATGCGCGGGTGTTTATCAACACGTATTCCAATACTGCCCAACCCTCGCACATATGGTTGAAGAATGCGGAGGGAAGTCACATTGCGACTCTCGTCGCAAACTCACTCGCGCCCTGGAAGCATCTTCCGGCGACGCAGCATTCATTCTTCACGTTCAAGACGAACGACGGTTTGGATTTGAACGGTTATATGCTGAAACCTTCGAATTTTGATGCATCGAAGAAATATCCTGTGCTGATGTTTGTGTATGGCGCTGGTCCGCAAACTGTAACTAATCGGTGGGGAGGAAGAAACTTTCTCTGGTATCAACTGCTTGCACAGCACGGCTACATTGTTGTGAGCATTGATCCGCGTGGAACGGATGCCCGCGGTAAGGCATTCCGGCAAAGCACGAACCGGCAACTCGGCCTTCCCAACACACGTGATATTCTTGAGGCTGCCAAACACCTCGGTTCGCTTTCCTACATTGATGCGTCGCGTTTGGGCATCTGGGGTTGGAGCGGCGGCGGATATCATACATTGATGGCAATGACCTACGGCGCAGGCGTTTTCAAAGCGGGAATAGCTGTGGCAGCGGTAGCGGATTTCAAGTTCTACGATACAATCTGGACTGAACGCTACATGGGCACGCCGCAGGCAAATCCGGAAGGCTACAGAGTAACGGCGCCCGTCACGTACGCTTCGCAGCTCAAGGGCAATCTCCTGATTGTGCACGGCACTGCGGATGATAATGTGCATTGGCAGCATGTCATTGTGTTTAACGAAATCCTGATTCGGGAAGGCAAACAGTTCGAGACTTTCTTCTATCCCGGACAAGCACACGGCATCTCGGACCCGGCAGCGCAGCACCATCTCTTCACAAAAATGACCAACTTTATTCTGGAGAAGTTGTAGCGATGACTCTGAAAGTCGGGGTGTTCTCGGCTTTTCTGCTTGCAATCGCCTTCGTATCGTGCATGGATAAGAAGCCGGTGTATCGCTTTGACGATCTTCAAAGCCTGAAGGGAAAGACAGAACGTGACGTGCTGGCATTGCTGGGCTCGCCGCGTGTTATCGATTCTTCGGCATCCTCCGGCGAACGAATCTGGGGCTACTACCAAATGCCGGTGGTTTCTGAAGACAACGAGAAGCCGCGTCATAGAACTGTGCTGATTGTATTGAGAGGTCGTGATGCGGATTTTGTAGTTGATGAAGTACGAATCCCGTAGCCGTTCTGATCCCTTTACATCCTACCTTCAAATTCTTACCTTTTTTGTACAACAGACCCGAACATTGGATGTATTGACCGGACGCGATGGAGCAAAGGCTGCACAAGAAGCATTTTTCAGTCGAAGAGGCCCGGCGTGAATTGACAAGCGTTCATGCTCTCGCAACCAAACTCGTCGAACTCAAACAGAGTCTCGACGCAAAGGGCTGGGATGTACATCGTCACCGGTACTTCGGCGGAATGGGGCCGAACGGCGACGGAAGCTTTCCTCCTGAGTTGGAGACGCTTGTCGAAATTGTCCGGGGACTGGAAGAACGGGGCATAATTGTGAAGGGCCTCGACGACGGACTCGTGGATTTTCCGCACATCCGTGGGAACGGTGAGGAAGTCTACTTGTGTTGGAAAGTTGGTGAGGATGATATTCGCTTCTGGCATTCCATACCGGACGGGTTTGCAGGACGAAAGAGTATTGATGAACTATAGCGAGCACGCTTAAACCGCAATGTCCGGCGGGATGTCCAATTCGTAACGCTATCAGTACTTCCACTCAAAAAAAGATCATAAAAGGGTTATTCACATGAAGAAGTGGTTGTGGATTGTAGTTGGTGCCGTCATCATTCTCGGCGGTGGTTTCCTTTGGTTGACCAACGGAGATAAGGATAAGATTACGTACCGAACCGCAAAAATCGATCGGGGCGATGTTACAGTGTCAATCAGCGCAACGGGAACAGTCAACGCCGATACAACGGTTCAGGTTGGTTCGCAGGTTTCCGGGCGGATTGCGAGACTCTATGCAGATTTCAATTCAGAGGTGAAGAGGGGCGATTTGCTGGCACAACTCGATCCCACCTTTCTTCAAGCGGCGTTGAATCAGGCAAAAGCCGGCGTGTCACGCGCCCGAGCTTCTCTGAATCAGGCGGAACGCGACCATCATCGTATTCAGGATCTCTTCGGCAAGAATCTTGTTTCGCAAGCGGATATGGATGCGGCGGTGACAAATCTCGAATCGGCTCGGGCAAATCTCGAACAGGCAAACGCCGGCCTTGAAGGCGCCGACGTCAATCTGAAGTACGCTACAATCCGGTCCCCGATCAGCGGCATTGTTATTTCCCGCAATGTCGATGTCGGTCAGACTGTTGCGGCAAGTCTTTCAGCGCCGACATTGTTTGAGATTGCAAACGATCTCCGCAAGATGCAAGTACGGGCAAGCATTGACGAAGCAGATATCGGCAACGTGAAGAAAGGACTTGATGTCACGTTTCGGGTTGATGCGTACCCGAGGGATGAATTTCACGGAACGGTCAGGGAAATCAGGCTCGCCCCTGTCATCTCGCAGAATGTTGTTACCTACAATGTTATTATTGATGTTGAGAATCCCGATCTCAAACTGATGCCCGGCATGACGGCGACTCTGACAATTGTTGTGGCGACGCGGGAGAATGTGCTGCGTGCCCCGATTCAGGCGACACGATTTTCTCCGCCGAACGCGGAAGAACTGCTGGACAGCATGAGGGCGCAACGAATGGCACAAATGAACGCCCAATCTGATACCGCACGGCCCGGCCGATGGCAGCAAGCCGGCGATGGCGGTCGTGAAGGAAGACGGGGTCCCGGCAGTAGAGGCGCGGGAAGGTCTGTACTGTGGGTGCTGGAAGGAGGAAGGCCCCAACCCCGCATGATTGGAGCAGGGCTTCAAGACGGGCGTTTTGTTGAACTCGCGCGAACAGACCTGAACGAAGGGGATGAAATTATTATCGGAATGATCAATCCCTCGGCTGAAGTTTCGCAATCCGTGCAGAATCCCTTCGCGCCGAGTATGCCGGGTGGCGGTCGAAGAAGAGGCCTCTAAGATGAGAATTCTTGAAACACTCCGTATTGCTCTCGATTCTTTGCTGCGTCAGAAGACTCGCGCATTGCTGACGATGCTCGGCATTATCATTGGAGTGGGGGCAGTGATATCCATGGTTGCGGTGGGGCAGGGGGCGCAAGCGGCCGTGGAGTCGCAGATTGCAAGTCTCGGAACCAATGTGCTGATTATTTTCCCCGGCTCATCGATGCAAGGGGGAGTCCGGGGCGGGGCTGGTACGCGCTCATCGTTGACGTTGGGTGACGTTGAAGCCATTCGTGAACAATGCCCTTCGGTTGCGCTTGTCAGTCCGAACACGAGAACGGGCCGGCAACTGGTGGCAGGTAATCTCAACTGGGGCTCCTCAATACAAGGCGGGTCGCCCTCGTATTTTCAGATCCGTGATTGGCAGCTTGCAACCGGTGATTTTTTCACTGAGCAGGATGAGCGCGGGGCTACAAAGGTGTGTGTGTTGGGTCAGACGGTTGTGCAACAGCTTTTTCCGGGGCAAGATCCGGTCGGGCAGATTATCCGCATCGGTAACATGCCTTTTGTTGTAACCGGAACGCTCATGCCCAAAGGCCAGAACACATGGGGACAGGATCAGGACGATATTGTTGTAGCACCGTTTTCAACCGTGCAGAAGAAGATTCAGGGAATCGACCACGTGAGCAGCATTCTCGTCTCGGCAGTTTCCAAGGAGATGATTCCGGTGGCGCAGCAGGAAGTGACGACACTGCTCCGCGCCCGTCACAAAATCCAGCCGTGGGACGAGGATGATTTCACAATCCGGAACCAATCGGAGATCGCCAATGCCGCCACTGCCACGTCGAGCATCATGACGATGCTGTTAGGAAGCATCGCTTCCGTTTCGCTGATTGTCGGCGGGATCGGCATCATGAATATTATGCTGGTTTCCGTAACCGAGCGGACACGGGAAATCGGCATTCGCATGTCCATCGGTGCCCGGCGACGTGACATACTCCAGCAATTTCTTATCGAAGCGATGATGTTGAGTATTGCCGGCGGACTTATTGGTATCGGGCTCGGGCTTGCAAGCTCGAATCTGATTTCAAAATTTGCCGGCTGGCCCATCTTTGTCTCGCCCGATGCAGTCGGATTGGCATTTCTCTTCTCGGCATTTGTCGGTATCTTCTTCGGCTACTATCCGGCGCGCAAAGCCGCTCAACTCAGCCCGATTGATGCCTTGAGGTATGAGTGAGTAATTTCACTCTCATTTCAGACTACAAACCCAGCGGCGATCAGCCCGAAGCAATCCGCCAGCTTACCGAAGGCGTACTCCGGGGTGACAAATATCAGACCCTGCTCGGCGTAACAGGCAGCGGGAAAACGTTCACAATCTCGAACGTAATCGCACAGACGAACAAGCCGGTGTTGGTTATGTCGCACAACAAAACGCTTGCGGCACAACTCTACGGCGAGTTCAAGAGTTTCTTCCCGAAGGACAGGGTGGAGTTCTTCATCAGCTATTACGATTACTACCAGCCCGAAGCCTACGTTCCAACCTCCGATACGTACATTGCCAAAGATGCCTCGATTAACGATGAGATTGACCGTCTACGTTTGCGGGCAACAAGCGCATTGCTCAGCGGCGACAGGAATGTCATTGTGGTTGCCTCCGTCAGTTGCATCTACGGCATCGGCGCACCCGAGGAGTGGGCGAGCCAGATTGTCGTCATCCGCAAGGGCGAACGCATGGAGCGGAATGATTTTCTGCGCAAGCTGCTGAATATCTTCTACATGCGCAATGACTTCGAGTTTGTGCGGGGCACGATGCGGGTTCGCGGTGACGTTGTTGAAGTAATTCCCGCTTATGAGAATGAAGAGGCGATTCGCGTCGAGTTTTTTGGAGATGTGATTGAGAGGATTTCCTACATCAACAAAACCGACGGGAAGGTTCTCGCCGAAACCGACTATGAAGTGATCTATCCTGCAAAGCAATTTGTCACTTCGAAAGAATCACTTGAAAAGGCGTACCGCGGGATTGAACAGGAACTTGAAGAACGCCTCGCCGAACTTCGCAGGCTCGGCAAGTTGGTTGAGGCACAGCGTCTCGAACAACGAACACGGTTCGATTTGGAAATGATGCGTGAAGTAGGGTATTGCTCGGGCATCGAGAATTATTCGCGGCACATCGCAGGCCGTCCGCCGGGTTCCCGTCCTGCGTGTTTGTTCGACTATTTCCCCGACGATTTTCTCCTCGTGATTGACGAATCGCATGTTACCGTTCCGCAGATCGGCGGAATGTACCACGGCGATCGTTCACGGAAACTTACACTTGTTGAATACGGCTTCCGTCTTCCTTCTGCACTCGACAATCGTCCGCTTACGTTTGATGAGTGGGAGCAGATGGTGAAACAAGTAATTTTCGTCAGCGCTACGCCGGGTGACTACGAGTTGCAGAAGTCGCAAGGTGTTGTGGTAGAACAAGTTATACGCCCCACCGGCCTGGTCGATCCTGAGGTCGAAATCCGCCCCGTGAAGAATCAAATCGATGACCTGCTTGCCGAGATCCGTGCACGCGCTGCGCGACAGGAACGCGTACTCGTCACTACGCTGACGAAGCGAATGGCGGAGGATCTGACGGACTACCTCACGGAAATCAAGGTGAAGGTTCGCTACATCCATTCAGAAGTTGATGCGCTTGAGCGCGTCGAAATTCTCCGCGACTTGCGGCTTGGTGATTTCGACGTACTGGTCGGTGTCAATCTTTTGCGTGAAGGCTTGGATTTGCCGGAAGTATCGCTTGTCGCCATCCTTGATGCTGACAAGGAAGGCTTCCTCCGTTCTGAAAAATCTCTCATTCAAACAGCCGGACGAACAGCCCGCAATCTGAACGGCAGAGTTATCCTGTACGCCGATACCGTTACCGGTTCAATGCAAAGAATGCTGGATGAGACGCGTCGTCGTCGTGAAAGGCAACTGCAGTACAATCAGGATCACGGCATAACGGCAAAAACGGTATACAAGACAGTGAATGAAGTTCTCGCTGCAACTGCCGTTGCAGACGTGAAAGCCGATCGGGATGCGCGACGCGAGCGTCAGAAAATGCCGGTTGTTGCCGAAAGCGTCATTCGTTACCTCACGGTCGATCAGCGCAAAGATTTGATTGAGGAATTGCGCGCTGAAATGCTGAGTGCCTCGAAAGACCTGGAGTTCGAGCGTGCAGCCCAGCTGCGCGATGAAATAACCAAGCTTGAAGCGATGAAGCAGCCCGAGAAGAAAGCAAAGCGCAGCTAATCATCTCAAACCTCACACAGGATTTGCCATGCTTGAGGTCCGTTCTTCACCTCTTTCAACAACCCTCCGTGCATTCTACGAATTCATCTATCCCCCTGCGTGCCTTGGATGCGAAGAGTATCTTGGCGAAAGTACTGATCGGATTTGCGACACATGCTTTCAGAAGATTAAGCCGATCACACACGATGATCCGCTTTTCAAAGAAATGCGCGAACGACTTGTCTCGGGCGGACAGATCGATGGCCTGATTTCCGCGTTTCACTTTGAGAAAGACGGCACGCTCCAATCACTAATCCATCACCTGAAGTATGAAGAGATGACGCGGGCGGGCTTCGAGTTGGGAAAGAAGATTGGCGTGATGATCTCTGCTTTTGGCGGGGATCTCTCTACTGCGAGTCTCGTCCCGGTTCCTCTTCATCCTTCAAAGAGAAGAGAGCGCGGATATAACCAGAGCGTGTACGTCGCCATGGGAATGCGTTCCGTTACGGAGTTGGCTGTGCTCGCAAAGCTGCTGCATAGAAAAAGAAACACGAGAAGCCAGACTACGCTGAACATCGAAGAACGTCGAAATAATGTCCGCTCTGCGTTTGAAGTAAACTCTCGCTATGCTGCATCCGTTGCAGGTTCCTCCTTCATTCTTGTCGACGATGTTATCACTACGGGCGCGACGATTCAGGAGTGTGCCCGGATACTCAAGGAGCATGGGGCCAAGTCAGTGTTCGCTGCATCAGTTGCTCTCGCCGATCACGGAACTTTGAAAGACACTGTTTGATCAACCGGTTACGTTGTGTCCCCAATACGGAAACCCGCCTCGAAACCCCGTTTGACATTCAAGGCATTTCTTGGTAGATTGACGTGGGTTTTTTCGCAAAACATGCTACTTTTCGCCCGATTTAGCAGAATTTTGGTTCCCCTTATTGTCTGATACTCGGAGGTAATTCATGGCGGTAAAAATTGGTATCAACGGGTTTGGCCGCATCGGCAGACTCGTGTTTCGCAGGTTGATGAAAACCGGAGGGTTCGATGTTGTCGCAATCAACGATATTACCGATGCACAGACGCTTGCGTACTTGCTGAAGTACGATTCCGTTCACGGCAAGTACGGCGGCGATGTTCGGGCTGATGGCGATGCAATAGTTGTTGACGGGAAGAAATTCAAAATCACGGCGGAGAAGGATCCTGCGAAGCTTCCGTGGAAAGAGTTGGGTGTCGAGCTTGTGGTTGAAGGGACGGGCATCTTTACAAGTCGTGACAAATTGAATCTGCATATTCAAGCGGGCGCAAAGAAAGTTCTTCTTACTGCTCCGGCGAAAGATGAAATCGACGCGACAGTTGTTCTCGGCGTGAACGACAATGTGTTGACCGGGAAAGAGCAGTTCGTTTCCAATGCGTCATGTACCACCAACTGCCTTGCTCCGATGGTAAAGGTGTTGCACGAAACGTTCGGAGTCGAGAGCGGCTTCATGACGACGATTCACTCATACACCAACGATCAGCGTTTGCTGGATCTGCCGCACAAGGATTTGCGCCGCGCCCGCGCTGCCGCACTGTCAATCATTCCAACAACTACCGGGGCCGCCCGGACGGTGGGCAAAGTTATTCCCGAACTGAAGGGCAAACTTGATGGCTTTTCGCTTCGTGTTCCGACGCCTGATGCATCCATCACAGATTTCGTTGCAGTTCTGAAGAAACCTGCAACGAAAGACGAAGTAAACGCAGCTCTGAAGAAGGCTGCGGAGACAAGCATGAAGGGCATTCTGCAATACACAGAAGACGAGATTGTCTCGGCCGATATCATCGGCAACGAACACTCGTGTATTGTTGATTCGAAACTTACGATGGCGTACGGCAACACAGTGAAGGTGTTTGGCTGGTATGACAACGAATGGGGCTTCTCGTGCCGTGTGGTGGACCTGTTGAAGAAGATAGCCTGATACTATTTTGGTGATGATTTCCCGCCTGCCTTATGGCGGGCAGGCCTGCCCCACCTATTGTGAGGCAGGCTTTTGTGTCTCTATGTGATCCCTCAATGGAGAAAATGACAAATGACAACGAAGACAATCGATGATGTCGATCTGAAAGGCAAACGCGTACTCGTACGGGTCGACTTCAACGTTCCGATGACGGACGACATGAAGATCTCGGATGATAAGAGAATTGTGGAATCGCTTCCCACAATCAGAAAGATCCTGGATTCAGGAGGCATTCCGATTCTCATGAGCCACCTCGGCAGGCCAAAGGGCGCCCCCAATCCCGAGTTTTCATTGAAACCTGTTGCTGACCATCTTGCAACATTGCTCAGTACCAACGTGCAGTTTGCTGCCGATTGCATTGGCAAAGAAACAAAAAAGGTTGTGGATGGATTGAAGCAGGGAGATGTACTGTTGCTTGAGAATCTCCGCTTTCATGCCGAAGAAGAAAAAAACAATCCGGATTTCGCTAAGGAACTTGCCGCCTGGGGTGATGTGTATGTGAACGACGCATTCGGTACGGCACATCGGGCGCATGCTTCAACGGAGGGCGTGACAAAGTTTCTCAAGCCGTGTGTTGCCGGATACTTGATGAAAAAGGAGATTGAGTATCTTACGCAAGCCGTGGCAAATCCGCGCCGCCCGTACGTGGCCATTCTTGGCGGGGCGAAAATTTCCGGCAAGATCGACGTCATTCAGAACCTTCTTCCCAAAGTCGATGTGCTGGTGATTGGCGGCGGAATGGCGTTCACGTTTTTCCGTGCGCAAGAGTTGGAAGTGGGCGATTCTCTGGTCGAACAAGAGAAGGTCCAACTGGCAAAGGAAATTCTCGAACACATCAAGGAGAAGAACCGGAGAGTGATACTTCCAATTGACTGCATTATCGCCGATAAGTTCGATAACAATGCACAGCGCAAAACCGTCCCGGTCAACAAAATACCGGCCGGTTGGCGGGGACTTGATATCGGGCCCGAGACAATCAAGCTTATCAAACTTCAAATGAAGGGCGCGAAGACCATAATCTGGAACGGCCCGATGGGTGTCTTCGAAATGCCGAACTTCGCAAACGGTACGCTGGAAATTGCCAAGTTGCTTGCGGAGGCGACAACAAGCGGGGCAACCACAATCGTGGGCGGCGGTGATTCTGCGGCTGCGGTTGTACAAATGGGTTTTGAGTCGTCCATTTCCCACGTATCAACCGGCGGCGGGGCTTCGCTTGAGTTTCTCGAAGGCAAACAGTTGCCCGGATTGGCTGCACTGGATACGAAATGAATTTGAACCAATTGCTCTGCACAAACGTTCTAACGTGTAGCGCCATTTCAAGGAAGATGTTTCTGAACTAATGTCCTACTTTCGCTCAACAGGTACAGGCGGGAACTACTACCGTCCGAGTTTCTTCGGCGGATTTTCATTCTTCCCCCCCGTCATAAAAATACTGCTCATCAGCAATACCGCAATCTGGCTGTTGACGGCATTCTTTCTTGCGCCATTCAAGATCGGTGGCAGCTCCATCGGAGGTGATTTCGGCCTCATTACGCAGTGGCTTGCATTGTGGCCCTTCGGGACGAACTTCTGGCCGTGGCAGTTGTTTACGTATATGTTTATGCACGGAGGGCTGGGACATCTGTTCTTTAACATGCTGGCGCTTTGGATGTTTGGAATGGAGTTGGAGAATCTCTGGGGATCCAAGCGTTTCATCATCTACTACCTGACATGTGGCTTCGGGGCGGGAGTTGCGAATCTTCTTGTTGCTCCGTTGATCGGACTCACTGTTCCCACTGTAGGGGCGTCGGGTGCCGTGTTTGGCATTCTGGTGGCGTTCGGAATGCTGTTTCCTGATCGCCCCATCTACCTTTATTTTCTCCTTCCTATCAGGGCAAAGTATTTCGTGACGGGCTTTATCGTTCTCGAACTGTTCTTCGGCGTCACGGGATCGTCATCGGGCATTGCTCACTTTGCGCATCTCGGCGGAGCCGCCGTCGGATTTCTGTACATGAAATTCGAAGCGCAAGGATTTTCTCTTGAAGATGTGTGGAGGGTTATTATCGGAAGCCCGAAGGTGCCGCATCAACCGCCACGAACCCGGAAAACCGTGCGGGATGAAATCCAGGATGCAAAGTTCTTCGATATTCATACGGGCCGACCGATTGAGGGGGAGAATGAATTGAACCAGGAAGTTGTCGATGCTATTCTCGACAAGATTAACACAAGCGGGTATCAGAGTCTTACAGATGAAGAAAAACGGATATTGAACGAAGCAAGCAAGAAGATCAACTGAAGGAGTGTATGGAAATTCCTGTTCTGAATATGACTGATCAACCACCGGTTATTCCGCATCCGACATACAAAGTAGGAGTACGACGGCACACGCGGTCGGTGATGATCGGCGGCATCAAGGTCGGCGGCGGTGCGCCCATCAGCGTACAGACAATGACGAAGACGAAGACAAGCGACATTGAGGGGACCGTCAAGCAGATCGTCGATGCGGCCGACGCGGGCTGTGACATTGTTCGTGTAACGGTGAATGACAAGGAAGCAGCGGATGCAATGGCTGAGATTGTGCGGCAATCGCCCATTCCGGTCGTTGCGGATATTCACTTCAATCACATTTTTGCGCTGAAAGCAATTCAGGCCAATGTTGCAAAAGTCAGAATCAATCCCGGCAACATCGGCAGCAAGGATCGCATCTATGAAGTGTTGACTGCTGCAAAGGACAAGGGGATTCCGATTCGCATCGGCGTCAATTCGGGTTCGTTGGAGGAGGATATTCTGGAGAAACACGGTTACCCGACTGCCGAGGCGTTGTACGAAAGCGCAATGCGCCATGTGGGGATATGCGACGAGTTCGGATTCCGTGATGTGATCATTTCCGTGAAGTCCACGGATGTTCGTCTGATGATTGAGGCGTACAGGCTTGTTGCCGAGCGAACTGATATCCCTCTGCATCTCGGTGTAACAGAAGCAGGCACTACCAGGATCGGCACGATCAAATCAGCAGTCGGTATCGGAACATTGCTCGCCGAAGGCATCGGTGATACAATCCGCGTGTCGTTGACGGACGAGCCGGTTAAGGAAGTTGAAGTAGGGAAGGAAATTCTCCGCTCACTCGGACTTGCATCCCGCAATGTCGAATTGATTGCATGCCCGACCTGCGGCAGACTCGAAGTCGATCTTTTCGGCATCATGGCACAACTGGAAGAGCGGCTTGAAGGTGTGAAGAAGCCGGTTAAAGTTGCCGTGCTCGGCTGTGTTGTGAACGGACCCGGTGAAGCGAGTGAAGCCGACATCGGAATTGCCGCGGGGAAGGGTGTCGGAATTCTCTACCGTAAAGGTGAAGTCGTCAGGAAAGTGAAGGAATCGGAAATCGTCGATGTGATTGTGGAAGAGGTGTTGAAGTTCCAGCCCGAAACCGGTAACAACTGACATCAATGTTCAGGTGACAGGAACCCGTGCAGGTGTATACCTGCACGGGTTTTTCATTTCTTTTCATAATGAACTTCTTTATGTTGTGCCAAGGGGCGGACATCTTCTCCATAACGATCAAGCATCTCCCGTTTTGAATTCAAACAAGGATATTCCTGTTATTACGGTTGGCATCAGTACACAGCCTGAACTTCGCTTTGTTCTGCACGGAAATTTCACTGCAACCGGCGGCGATGGCTCCTTCAGTGGCGAGTACGGTGCTCGCCGTTCCGGCTTCCTGATTGAAATCGAACGTGAAGGGATGTTGCGAACAGAGCCCGGAATCACGTTTTCACCTGAACGCGACGAATGTACGTTCACGATTAAAGATGTTACTATCGGTAGAGGGTTTCACTGGCAACGAAAAGAAGATCAACAGTTCAGGGGAAGCTTGAAGCTTCTGCCAACGGATGAAGGCATTCTCGCGATCAATATCGTCAGTATCGAAAACTATCTTGCGAGCGTTATTTCTTCGGAGATGAGTGCCAATGCCTCGGCGAATCTTCTATACGCTCATGCAGTGGCATCACGCAGTTGGCTGCTCGCGCAACTGGAGAGATCACGCTCGCTCACATCAGAACATCACTCATATCCGACAGTTGTTGAAACAGACACCGAGCGCATCCGCTGGTACGATCGTGAGGAACATGAATTGTACGACGTGTGCGCCGACGATCATTGCCAGCGATATCAGGGAATTACCAAGGCACATACGTCATCAGTCAGTGATGCAGTGGAGGCAACATTCGGAAAAGTTCTGATGTACGGCGGCCTGGTGTGTGATGCCCGGTTTTCGAAGTGTTGCGGCGGAATAACCGAATTGTTTGAAAATGTGTGGCAGCAGGAACCAAAACCGTATTTAACTTCACGGCGTGACGGGCAATTGCGTGATGGGCAAGCCGATGTTTCGGCCGAATCTGATGCCGAGCGATGGATCTGTTCCAACCCGGATGCCTTCTGCAATACGTCTGATACACGAATCATCTCCCAAGTATTGATCTCGTATGATCAGGAGACAAGCGACTTCTTCCGCTGGAAGGTAGAATATGAACAGGACGAACTGTCGGAAATTATGACGCGCCGCAGCGGCATTGATTTCGGAATGATACTGGATCTTGTACCGGTCGAACGCGGCAAATCGGGGCGGCTGACAAAGCTGAAAATCGTCGGCTCGAAGCGAACATTGACAATCGGCAAGGAGTTGGAAATACGACGCACACTGTCGAATTCTCATCTCTACAGTTCAGCATTGTCAATTCAGCGGCAGAATGTGAAAGCGGGCGTGCCGTCACGTTTCGTTCTTCACGGTGCCGGATGGGGGCACGGTGTGGGAATGTGCCAGATTGGCGCCGCAGTGATGGGTGATGCAGGCTACACAAGTGACAGAATTCTTTCCCATTATTTTCCCAATACAGAACTTATCCAATTGTATCAGGGGTAGTTTGACGATGCAGCGTTTATGTTGGACGGTTTTTCTTCAGATGTGTATTATTGGCATGCTTGCAGCCCAACCGGCAATCGACAAGTCACGCCTTTTCATCCTTCTTGTCGTACCCGAAGCCGATACGGTGACCACAACGACGGCGACGTACAGGCTGTCGGCGAGTACAAATCCCGGCAATGCCGTCACTGTCAACGGCAAGCAGTACAACGTGTACCCGTCAGGCGCATTTTGTGGAAAGCTTGATGTCGCCGTTGGCGAGAACGTCTTTACCATCACTGCGTCCACTGCCGCGGGCACGTCAATGTCAAAGACGTTCGTTATTCTTCGTCCGAAGCCCATGGAAACGACGCGGCGTGACACCCTAATGCTCGAGGATGCGCTGATGATGCCGACTCACGATTTGTGGCTTGCGGAAGGTGACATCCTTCAGGTTCAGGTGAAGGGAACACCCGGAGGCAAAGCCACCTTTCTCAACGGCATACCGATGAGGGAGAGGCCCGTTTCACAAACACGCGGTATTGCAGGCATTTATCGAGGGACATACAAGGTAAAGGCCTCTGATACGTTGGTGAGTCAACGCATAACGTTTCAGCTTGAGGATAGCGTGGGGAACTCGGTCTCGCGTTCGACGTACGCACGGGTTTCATTCAAATCAAATACGCTTCCTGTAGTCGGCGTAACAAAGGGCGAACGCCCGTATCTGAATGCCGGATTGGGCGATGGCAGGCTCGGCGCATACAAGTTCTCGATCATCAATCCGGATATTCGCCTTCGGATCACTGGAAAAGTCGGCAACATGTTTCGCGTAGGCTTGACTGAGAACCAGGAAGCATGGATTGAAGATACGTATGTTGATCTGCAGCCAGCCGGCACGTTCTTTCCCTCATCTCTCACAGGAAATATTACGGTCGGCGCCGAAGGAAATCAGGATGTCGTATCGATGTTTCTGAGCGACAGACTTCCTTACTCAACATCCCAACTCTCGAATCCGAACCGTATTGTCGTGAATGTGTACGGCGCTGCAACAAATACAAACGCCATCACTCATCAGTTGACGGCGAAGGAGATTACAAACGTTTATGTGAATCAGGCGGAGAAGTCTGTTTCCCGAATAACAATCGAGCTGAAAAGCAAACAGATGTGGGGCTATGAAATTGGATATGAAGGCACTTCTCTCAAAATAAAAGTCCGCCGCCAACCCGAAAGTCTGAAGCTGAAGTCCCTATCGTTTGCGATAGATGCCGGACACGGCGGAGACAACAAAGGCGCGTTGGGCTCAACGGGGGCTCTCGAAAAAGACGTCACGCTTGCAATTGCCTCTCATGTCCGAAGGATTCTTGAAGACGAGGGAGCTACCGTCATCTTTACGCGATCGGATGATACGAACCCCGGAATGACGGAGCGATTTCTAAAGGCGTACCGCGGAGGGGCGGATTTGCTCGTGAGCATACACGCAAACTCCATCGGCCTTACGGGCAATCCGGCGGATACCAAAGGAGCGGGCGCGTTTTACAAGCACACATCGCATAGATTCCTGTCTGAATTCATCTTGAAGGAAATGCTCAGGACGGGTCTCGATACGATCGGCAACGTCGGCAACTTTAACTTTGCGTTGCTCGGGCCGACTGAATTGCCATCAACACTTGTTGAGACGGCATTCATTTCCAATCCGGAAGATGAGATGAAGCTGTTGGACGATGACTTCCGGAAGGAACTCGCGAAGCGGATCGTTGACGGCATCTCACAATTCCTCGAATATTGTGATGAGTAAACATCCGGCCAAGCGGAATCCGTGGGCGTGGGTTCCTTCGCTCTATTTCGCGCAAGGCCTTCCGTATGTTATCGTGATGACGGTTTCTGTCATTATGTACAAACGGCTCGGCATCTCGAACACCGACATCGCGTTGTACACAAGTTGGCTCTACCTTCCGTGGGTCATCAAGCCGCTCTGGAGTCCCGTCGTTGAGTTGTTCAAAACGAAACGCTATTGGATTGTCCTTCTGCAACTCGTTGTGGGAGCGTCACTTGCGTCGGTGGCGTTGACGATCCCCGTCGCGGGATTTTTTCAGTGGACTCTGGCCGTGTTCTGGCTGATGGCATTCAGTTCCGCCACGCATGACATTGCCGCCGACGGATTCTACATGCTCAGTCTCGAGCCTCATCAGCAGGCGGCATACGTCGGGGTTCGCAGCACGTTCTATCGTATCGCGATGATTGCCGGACAAGGATTGCTTGTTATGCTGGCCGGTCAGCTTGAAACGCGAACCGGCGGCGACATTCCCCTTGCTTGGTCGTTGACGTTTGGAGTTGTTGCCGCGTTGTTCATTCTCTTCTTCATCTATCACAAGTTTGTTCTTCCATATCCTTCTGCCGATGTTGCAGCTACGCGAAGTTCTTCCGACACGGCATTGAAGGATTTCTTCAGGGTTTTTGTTCTCTTCTTCAAGAAGAAGAATATCGTTATCACGCTTGCGTTTCTTCTTTTGTATAGATTTGCAGAAGCGCAGCTTGTGAAACTGGCTTCACCGTTCATGCTCGATCCGATTGACAAGGGGGGATTAGGCCTGAGCACAACCGATGTCGGATTTGTGTACGGAACAGTTGGTATTGTTGCGCTGACCTTGGGCGGGTTGCTCGGAGGCTATGCAGTGTCCCGCCAAGGATTCAGGTTCTGGCTGTTGTGGATGGTTCTCGCCATTAATGTACCTGATGCGGTTTACGTGTATCTATCATACATGCAGCCGGCGGATCTTTTTGTGATCAATGCCGGGGTTGCCCTTGAACAGTTCGGCTACGGATTCGGCTTCACCGCGTACCTGATGTACATGCTTTATGTCTCACGCGGCGAGAATGCCACAGCGCATTACGCCATTTGCACGGGCATCATGGCGCTCGGCATGATGATTCCCGGCATGTTCAGCGGTTGGATTGAGGAGATGATCGGATATCAACATTTCTTCTTGTGGGTGTGCCTTGCAACCATCCCGAGCTTCATCGTGGCTCTTCTCATCAAAGTCGAGCCGGAATTCGGAAAGAAAAGTGAAAGCGAATAAACTAATGTCAAAGCCCATTACAGCATTTCTGCCCTATAGCGGAAAGCATTACACGAAACTGATCGTCGAACAACTTTGCTATTCGGGAGTCGTGGAGCGGATTGTTCTGCTAACGAACGGTCCGCACTACCATCATCTTGACGGGTGCGAAACACTCCCTGTTGATACCCTCATGTCGAACCGGACGCTACGAAGCATAGCAAGAAAGCTGGACACACACTTCGCGCTCATGGTTCTTCAGGATACATCCTACAGGCTCGGCCAGTTCGCGTTGGAGAGGTTTCTCGACGTTGCGCAGAACACCGTCTCCGGCCTTGTGTACTCGGATTACGAGAATCTGAAAGCAGGGCAGCGCGTGGCGCATCCCGTTCTCGACTATCAGGAGGGAAGCTTGCGGGATGATTTCGATTTCGGCCCGCTTCTTTTCTTCAATAGCGTCATCCTCAAAGAGTCGTTGAAGGAAACAGACGACTTTGATTTTGCGGCAGCGGGATTGTATGCGCTCAGGCTTGCCATTTCGCGGCAAAGCCGCATCACGAGAATCAGGGAGTTTCTCTACCAAAAAACCGAGCGGGACGCGAGAAAATCCGGCGAAAAGCAGTTCGACTATGTTGACTCACGAAACCGGGATGCGCAAATCGAGATGGAGCTTGCTGTCAGCGATCACCTCAAGAAGGTCGGCGCTTTTTTGAAGCCCGACTTTGTTGACGTGGATTTGGAAGAAGGTGATTTCGATGTCGAGGCTTCCGTAATTATTCCGGTGAAGAACCGCCGCAAAACAATTGCGGATGCCGTTGACTCCGCGCTGAAGCAGAAGACGAATTTCCGATTCAACATTATCATCGTGAACAACCACTCGACCGACGGCACAACGGAACTTGTGAGACAGTATTCCGGGAGAGGAAGCCGGGTTGTCCACATCATCCCTGAGAGGGAAGATCTCGGCATCGGCGGATGCTGGAATGTTGCCCTGCACGACCATCATTGCGGACGCTATGCCGTGCAACTCGACAGCGACGACATATACAAGGACGAACGAACACTGCAGAGAATTGTGGATACCTTTCGTGCCGAGCGATGCGCGATGGTTGTCGGCTCCTATCTCATGACGAACCTCCGGCTGGAGGAAATTCCTCCCGGCATTATTGATCACAAGGAATGGACGCCGGACAACGGCAGGAACAATGCTCTACGAGTGAACGGGTTTGGCGCTCCGCGTGCATTCTTCACGCCCATTCTCCGGCGTGTAAAATTCCCGAATGTCAGCTACGGTGAGGATTACGCAGCGGCTCTTGCCATCTCGCGTGACTATCGGATTGGACGAATCTACGAACCGATTTATGTGTGCAGGCGCTGGGAGGGAAATTCCGATGCCGACCTCGATATTGCACAACTCAATACGCACAATTTCTACAAAGACAAGATTCGAACGTTCGAGCTGCTCGCTCGTCAACGCAAAAATGCGATGAGGCAATCAACACCAACAACAAGAACGAAAGCGAGAAAACGCCGCTAAACATATGCACACGAACTTCCTGCTCTCCGATTCCGATCTTTCCACATTCAACGAAATCGAACATTGGTCCGATAGACTTGCTGCCCTGCTTGCGCATCAGATGCAATCGTGGAAGTTGCTGCGCAACAACTATGACGAACTGGCCGACATCAAAAGAAAGACGTTCAGGATTGATGGTTCTGCTCACGAAGTCCAATGGAATCCGGGCCGGATTGTTTCATCATCGGCAAAGGTTGACGAGAAATCTGTTCGTGAGAGAAGTTGCTTTCTCTGCAAAGAGAATCTCCCGAAAGAGCAGCGGGGGATTGTGTACCGGGACGTGTTTCTCGTTCTTTGTAATCCTTTCCCGATTTTTCCCGAGCATTTCACGATCCCGCGTAAAGATCACACTCCGCAGGAGGTTCGTCAATCATTTCCAACACTGCTTGAACTCAGCAGGGATGTTTCTGATGGATATGTGATTTTGTACAACGGCCCGAAATGCGGAGCTTCTGCGCCAGATCATCTTCATTTCCACGCCGGAAGTAAAGGGTTTCTGCCGATTGAAGACGAATACGAGAAATTGATTACGAAAACGGGAGAGAAAATTGCCGATTTCGGAGGGCTGCTCGCGTTCGCGGTCGGGGATTTCCTCCGGCCATTCGTGTCGATGGAATGTGATGATGAGGATCTGCTACAGGAGGCATTTATAAGATATTATGAGGTCGCCCGGCAACTGTCCGGCGGGCCTGACGAGCCGATGATGAATGTCATGTCGTCATTTCAGGATGGTGAATGGCGCGTGATCATTTTCCCGCGGACGGCACATCGCCCGTCGTCTTTTCTTGAAGAAGGCGAAAAGAATATGATGGTAAGCCCGGCGGCGATTGATATGTGTGGCGTTATCACAACGCCGCTGGAGAAGGACTTCAACCGGATAACGGAAGATTACATCAGGCAGATGTTTCGCGAAGTATCGCCCTCACGCGAACAATTTACCGGTCTCGTACAGGCTGTTGCGGCCTCGCTTTCCGATCTCTAAGTCCCTTCCGGTTCGGAGTCACATCCCGTACTTCTCGCCCACCTCGCCGAGCGGCTTCTTGAACTTGAATCCGAACAACTCCGGATTATCTCCAATGACGGCTGCCGAGACAATGTAGAAGACGTAGTTGTAGGTTTCCTTCGGCAGCTTGTCTTTGTATTGACGGAAGAACGTCCAGAAGTTTCTGTCACGCGGATTCTGCGGCATCTTGCGAATCAATCCCTTCACAACATTGTGTCCCCAATTGTACGAGGCCATCACCAGCAAGCCCGATGCCTGCGCTTCCGTGTTGTAGATGTCTGCAATATATGCAGCAGCAGCTTTTGTGGACTTGACGGGATCGTGCCGTTCATCTGCCGGGTCGAATTTCGCAAGCGCGGCGAGCGGGCCGACCTTCAATCCGTATTCTTGCGCCGTTGTTGCAATGAACTGCCACATTCCTTTTGCCACGCCGAACCGCGTCTGCGGGCCGACCTGCTCGCGTATGAAGTCGCTTTCCTGCAAGCCGAGATAGAAATAATGCGGGGGAAGATTCTGTGATATCATCGCCTCCGAGATGTGCTGGATGTAGCCGTTCTCCTCGGCACGGGCGATTGCCTGGCGAAGACGCGGCGATTTCTTCCATTCACTGATGTAGAACTTCACTTCTTTGACAAAATCTTCCGGCATGTTTATCTCGCATTCGCCAAAGACTCTCGCAACATGCAGAATGGCCTTGTCAACATCATCCTTCACATCGTAAATGCCCAACTGTTTGATAAACTCGTCGTACTTATCCTGAAGAGCCCGCCGCCGGGTGATGTACTTGGCCGCTTCTTCTTTCAATCCCGCATCGCCCGATTGCGTGAGTTTCTGCACAAGCGCGGCGTAGTCGAGATCCATTTGCTTCAGTTGATAGAAAATATCCTCGGCAAGCGCTTTTTGCTCTTCAAGCTGCATGTGCTTGACGTACGCGTAAATTCCCGCGCCGATTGCTACAACAAGCACGGCGAGGATGATCTTCATGTACTTTCCCTTTTGTTTTTTTGAGACCTGCTTGAAGGCTTTGCGTACCATCTGCGTGCGTTCGCCTGCCGGAGCAGAAGAGGATTCATCGAAATAATGCTTGATGACGCCCGAGAGTGACGGATCGGCCTGCGCTTGCGCTGAAGTCGGATCGATCACTTCTTCTCCCCCGACCGTGAAATAGACCAGCGGGCCGTTGATGCCGATACCGATTCGCGTTGTGCGTGTCAGGGGAATACGCTCGATCTTTGCCCCTTCCTTGTACGATCCGTTTGTACTCTTCAGATCTTCATACCACCAGCGATCGTCGACGAATTCGACCTTTGCATGGACCCTGCTCGAGGCCGTATCCTTCAACATCACATCACACTCCGCATCACGCCCGATTTTGAAGTCGTGTGTGAATTCGTACTTCTTCGTAGGCGAACTGTCCCGCTCTATACGGATGGAAATGGGCGGAGGCGTAGTCGGGGCTTGTTTGGTCACTATCTTTGTGTCCATACGTTACCTGCGGCGAATGTGGTTGTGAAGTGATTAGAGAATCAGGCCGAAGGAAGGAGAATGCACGGCCCTGCTGCCACAATATACAAATTCAAAAGTGAAGGTCAAGAATGGGAAGTTCGATTTAATACAGGAGATGCTTGCGGGAACGCGACGTGAAGGACTCTACATCTTTTCGCAAAAAATGGCTGAGGTCGTCATACTGCATTCGTTTGGTAAACAACGCCCGAACCTGACTTGACCCTGCAACTTTGTCGAACATGGAAATGCGTGAACTATCCGCAAGCAGGAATGGGTTCTTTGTCGGATACAGCTCGTTGTGAACCTGCAGGCAGATGAACTGCAGGCTCATCAGATTCACCTTTGTGTAGTCTGCTATGTGAACTTGTACGCCTTTGAGCAACTTGTCCTTAAACTTTCCATAAAAAGGCGTGAACGTGATGGGACGAAACACAAGGCCGCTAATTGTCAACGCATTCAGCTTCTCGGCAAACTGTTTCGGGTCAATCCATTCCGCTGCAAATGTCTGGAACGGAATTGTGTAACCGACACCCTCCGAAATTACGCCTAACTCTCCGAGAATTCCCATGCTGACGTAATGCGCCGGTGAGTACGGGGCGGGAATGTGGGGGGAAGTCTGCACCCACGGAAGTCCCGTTTCTGCGAACGTCATTGACCGCTTCCATCCCTTCATAGGCACGACGGTGAGTTTGCATTTCTTTTTCAGCATTCCCTCTTCATTCAACATTGTCGCAAGCTCGCCGCATGTGAGTCCGTACACATAGGGAATTGGATACTGACTGACGAATGACTCGAAACCTTTCTCGACTACATTGCCCTCCACCTTCTCGCCGCCAAGCGGGTTCGGACGATCGAGAACAATAAACTCGATATTGTTCTCTGCGGCCGCTTCCATTGCAAGTCCCATCGTGCTGATGTATGTGTACGAGCGGCAGCCGATATCTTGAATATCATACACAAGTGCATCAATTCCCTTCAGCATAGAGGCGGTAGGCTTTCGTGTCTTACCGTACAGAGAATAGACAGGAAGCCCGGTAGCGGGGTCCGTGGCATGCTCGACGTATTGTCCCGCCGGCACATTACCCCGCACGCCATGTTCGGGGCCGAAGAGAGCTACCAGCCTGAAGTTCTTTGCCGCGTGGAGGATGTCGATGGTTGCCTTGAGCTTCGAATCAACACCTGTCGGATTTGTAATTAGTCCGACACGCTTGCCTTTCAAAATGGCGAAACCGGATTCGCGAAGAACTTCGATGCCGGTACGGACAGTTGGAGTGTCCGAATAGGCGGGTCCGCAAGCCGCAGTAACAACAGAAAGCAGCGTGAGAAATTTGGCAAGCATGATTGTTTCTGTATTGATTTCCTTGTCAAGGTATTTCAATGGCTTCTGAAATGCAACACACCTTGGAACTTTGTGTTATGCTTTCCCGCCGAAACTTTTTATATTGATGTACGTGATTTCCCGTTGCATCAATTCGTTCAATCCATCACTCAAAAGATTCCAGTGCCGAAAACTCTCAATATCTTCTTCGTTGGCGACATCGTCGGCCAGCCGGGGCTTGACCTTGCCGTAACGCTTGTTCCCAACTACATCAAGAAATACAATGTCGATCTTCTCATTATCAACGGCGAGAACACGACGGAAGGCAAGGGTATTGCCGAAGAACATGCGAAGAAGATATTTGAACTCGGCGCGCATGTTATAACAACGGGCAATCATGTGTGGGACAGGTGGGACAGCCGGAAGGTTCTCGGCGCCGACAGGCGCATACTTCGCCCGCTGAACTATCCTCGTGAAAACGGCGGCAGCGGGTATATCGTTGTTGATTTGGGCGAGAAGGGAAAAGTCGGTGTGCTGAATCTTCAGGGAAGAGTGTACATGCAACCGATTGACGATCCGTTCAAAGCAGCGGATTGGGCCATTGCGAAAATGCACGAAGAGACGAAAGTGGTTTTTGTGGATTTCCATGCGGACGCGACAGCTGAGAAGATGGCGATGGGCTGGCACCTCGACGGCAAAGTGACTGCCTGTATCGGCACGCACACGCATACACCAACTGCCGACGGTCGAATTCTGCCCAGAGGTACGGCATTCCAATCGGATGTCGGGATGACGGGGCCGTATGATTCTGTTCTGGGGATGAAGAAGGAGCAGGCGTTGAAGCGCATGACAATGCAAACTCCGCACAAGTATGAAGTAGCGTCGCATGATGTTCGGCTCTGTGCAGTCTATGTTCAGGCAGATTGTGAAACAGGGCGTGCGTTGGAAATGGAGAGCGTGATATTTCCTGCATTCGGGTGAGAAAAAAGATCACCACCAAGGCTCCAAGACGCCAAGAACTGTGTTCTTGTTGAATTGAAGTCGGTTGAGAGGTTAATCCCTCTCTATGAAGCTCAAGTTCTTTCGTATCTCAAACTTACTCAAAAACGTTTGGGTCTGTTAATCAACTTCAACGTTGTTCTTATCAAGGACGGAATAAAAAGAATCATTCTCTAACAACTTGGTGCCTTAGCGCCTTGGTGGTAGTCTCCGGCGTTTGTGTGAAAATGAAAAATCACCACCAAGGCACGAAGACGCCAAGAGTATTAGAACCCATGTTTCAAGAACCAGACAAAGAGACTGTTCGGGTTGCTTCAATTTCAACGCTGTTATAGTAAAAGACGGAAGAAGAATCATTTTTTCAAACAACTTGGTGCCTTGGCGCCTCCGTGGTAGTCTTTCAACATGAGTGCAACAATTATCGACGGCAAAGCAATTGCCGCACAAATCAAATCAGAGGTCAAACTCGAAGCCGATAGCCTGAAGCGGGAACACGGCATTGTGCCCGGACTCGCATTCATATTGGTTGGAGAGAATCCCGCTTCGCAATCGTACGTCCGGTCGAAGGGGAAAGCCTGCGAAGAACTCGGTTTCCACTCGGTCACGGAAGAACGCCCTTCGACAATTTCGCAGGATGAGATTCTGAAACTCATCAACACATTCAACAACGATCCGAACATACACGGCATTCTCGTTCAGCTTCCGCTTCCGAAACACATCGACGAGAATGAAGTGATTATGGCGATTGATTGGCGGAAAGATGTCGACGGCTTTCATCCGGTTAATGTCGGCAAGCTTGTGATTGGTCAACCCTGCCTGCGGCCGTGTACGCCTGCCGGCGTGCAGGAGCTTCTCGTTCGCAGCGGCAACGACCCTGCGGGCAAGCATGTTGTCGTTGTCGGTCGCAGCAACATTGTCGGCAAGCCGGTGATGAACATTCTCTTGCAGAAACAGAAGGGGGCGAATGCCGTCGTTACGATTGCCCACACGGGCGGCGGCGATATTGCGAAGTACACCAAGCAGGCGGACATTGTTGTAGCGGCAATCGGCAAGGCCGAGGCAATTACCGGCGACATGCTGCAGCCGGGCTGTGTTGTCATTGACGTCGGAATTAACCGTGTGGCAGATGCATCAACAAAGACCGGATCGCGGCTTGTCGGCGATGTTCACTTTGCCTCTGCATCGCAGGTAGCCTCGGCAATCACGCCGGTTCCCGGTGGCGTCGGGCCGATGACGATTGCAATGCTGATGAAGAATACGCTGCAGGCGGCAAAGAATTTGAGTTCAACAACATAGGCGTGTTTCACGCTTTTACGTTAGCCGTCCCGAAGGGTGGCGACACCGCCAATAACATCATATACATCAATTTACTATCACTTGACCTAAAGAAGGAGAAAACAATGAAAGAACAATATCGCAAGCAAATTATCGATCTGCTCACCGTTGCATATTGGATGGAAATCGAAACCGTTACCAACTACATCGCCAACTCCGTGCATCTCGACGGCGTGCGTGCCGAGGAAATCAAAAAGTCGCTTGCGGCCGACATCACCGCAGAATTGACGCATGCCCAGATGTTGGTGAAGCGAGTGAAGGAACTCGGCGGGGCGGTTCCGGGTTCGATGCAGTTCAAGCCAACACAGAAGTCACTGCAACCACCGCAGGATTCGACCGATGTTGTTGCCGTTATCAAAGGAGTTATCGAAGCGGAAGACGGGGCGATTGAGCATTACGGAAAGTTGATCGAACTCTGCGGCGACGCGCATGATTATGTGACGCAGGATTTGTGCATTACCCAGCTTGGCGATGAAGAGGGTCACCGAACGGCTTTCGCCGGTTATCTGAAGGAATACACCAAAGGCTGACCCTTGCGGCGTATTGCAATTAGTATCGGGATTTCTTAGGTTTCCAATGGATGGAAGACCTGTTCACAAGGGGTATTGAGGAATTCAACAGGCAGTATTTCTTTGAGGCGCACGACCTGTGGGAGGAAGTCTGGAGGGATTCCACAGGTCATAACAGGCTCTTCTATCAGGGGTTGATACAAACCGCGGTCGGCTTCTACCACCTTTCCAACAACAACTTCAAGGGAGCAGACAGCCAACTCGGCAAGGCTTTGACGAAACTTGAAGACTACCTGCCGTTCTTTCATGGAATCAATACACAACAGCTTGCGGCCGGTGTTCGCTTGTGTCTTGCGGACATCCGGCATGCGCATGAACGAACGGATGGGTTTGATGAGTCGAAAATACCTCGCATACGGTTGGCCGGCTCGGAATGAAACGATGAACCACTTAGAATAATCCAACGGAGGAAGTCCTATGGCAACAATGATTACTGAAGAATGCATTAATTGTGGAGCGTGCGAACCTGAATGTCCCAACACGGCAATTTACGCGGGGGGAGTCCAGTTTGAGTACGGCGGGCAGATGTATGAAGCGCTTTCAAATGATTTCTACTATATCGTTCCGGAAAAGTGTACCGAATGTGTCGGCCACTTCGATCAAGAACAATGCGCGGCGGTGTGTCCTGTAGATTGCTGCGTTCCCGATCCGAACCATCCAGAAACCGAGGAGCAGTTGTTTGAGCGTGCGACTCTGCTGCACCCCGACCGGGAATTTCCTCCGTTGAGTGAAGCAACCTCACGTTTTCGCAAGAACGCATAGAGGCTTGTTCAGAGTCTGAAACGGGTCGGTCTTCGCCGCGGGGACCGACCTGTTTTTGTTTTGCGGACTGCTGAAGGGCAGCCACGAAGCAGGACACAAAGGCACGGGGGCACGAAGTATCACGAAGCATTCAGAGGAATCCTGAGGTGAACCATGCAGGCGGATGAAAAACAGAAGACAGAATACGCCCCACTGTCCGAACGTGAAGAAGAAATCGGAAGAAACATCGTCGAGTCTGCCCTCAGTGTTCATAGAGCCCTTGGCCCCGGTTTGCTCGAGAAAGTATATGAAGTGTGCTTCTGTCATGAGTTGCGGAAGAGAGGATTTGAAGTTCAACCGCAAATCGAAATTCCGATTCAGTACGATGGAATTACCTTTGATGAGGGAATGCGATGTGACGTCCTTGTTGAGAGTTTGGTTATTTGTGAGCTTAAAGCGGTGGAGCAGCTAAACCCCGTTTGGGATGCTCAACTCCTCAGCCAATTAAGAATGGCCAACAAAAGACTGGGAAATCGTATCAACTTCAATGTACCTCTCATAAAAGGCGGCATCAAGAGAATTATCAACTGATCAGGAGAACCTTTGTGAGACTTTGTGTCTTAGTGACTTCGTGTCGAAGAAAACAATGAACATCGGCAACTACAACCTTTACTCAATACAAACCGGCACCTTTGCCCTCGACGGCGGCGCCATGTTCGGCGTTGTTCCGAAGACGATGTGGGAGAAAGCAATTCAACCGGACGAGAAGAACCGCATCGGTATGGCGGCACGGGCGTTGCTTCTTATCGGCAACGGCAGGAAGATTCTGATTGACGACGGCAACGGCTCGAAATTCAATGATAAGCTTCGTTCTATTTACAAAATAGACAACAGCCGGAACGATCTGCTTTCTTCGTTGAAGAAACTCGATCTTTCTTCCGCCGACATCACTGACGTCATCCTGACTCATCTACATTTCGATCATGCGGGCGGCTCGACGTTCAGAGATGCGGACGGTATAGTCAAGCCGACGTTTCCGAATGCGAAATACAACGTGCAGCGCGAGCATTGGGAGGCGGCAAACAACCCCACGGAGCGAGACAAGGCGAGCTTCTTCCGTGATGATTTCATGCCGTTGTACGAGCACGGCATGATGAACTTCACCGAAGGTGAAGGCGAAATTCTCCCCGGCATCTCCTGCAGGATTTGCAACGGCCACACCTCGGCGTTGCAAGCCCCGCTCATCTCGGATGGAGAAACCACGCTGCTGTACGTTGCCGACTTGATGCCGACGATTGCCCATGTGCAGCTTCCCTGGATTATGGGATACGACCTGCGCCCGCTTGTTACGCTTGAAGAGAAGCGGCGAATTCTTAACGAGGCTGTCGAGGGTAATTGGACTTTGTTCTTTGAGCATGATGCAACGGTCGAGACATGCCGATTGCAGCGAACAGACAAAGGCATCGTTGCCGTGAATCCTTCGCCGCTCGGTTAGCCCGAATGCCGGCCGAATTTATCAAAGTAGTCAGAGTGTCGGATCTTCCGGAACGTGGCGGCAAATTCATCAGAATTGGAGATGATGAGATTGCGCTCTTCAGGGTGGATGGAAAACTCTTTGCAATCAACAACGTTTGCGCACACCAGCACATCTCGGCATTGCATCAGGGAATCGTAAGCGGAGTGAATGTGACATGCCCGATGCACGGCTGGACGTATTCTTTGGAAACAGGGAAAGCAGTCAGCGGAAGCGGATGCGTCAAAACGTATCCCGTGAAAGTTGTGGGAGAGAATGTGTTCATAGAAGTCGAAAGAGCAGACTGAAATTGTGAGTTGGCTAAAGCCTGCGACTTCAGTCGTAGGGAATGAATAACTGAGACAGTTCCGGTAACCGATTCTTCGGTTCTCATGCCATGCACGCAACAGAAAAGGTTAAGACTAAAGCGCTCGATCTTGGTTTCACGAAGGTTGGAATTGCGAAAGCAGAGCCGCTGACGGCTGAGGCGGAGCATCTGCGAGAATGGTTGCATCGGGGCTACAACGCTTCAATGGATTGGATGTTCCGCAACGTTGAAAAACGCGTCGATCCGCGCGCAATCGTGCCCGGGGCAAAGTCTGTAATTTGCGTTGCGCTAAACTACTACACACCGGCGCAGCATTCAAACAAGCCGGGCGTTGGAAAAATTTCCCGCTACGCTTGGGGTGATGATTACCATGACATTCTCACCGGAAAACTCAAGCAGTTGTGGGGGTGGCTTCAGCAGGAATTCCCCGGCATTGAAGGCCGCTATTATGTTGATACCGGCCCAGTTATGGACAAAGTGTGGGCGCAACGGGCTGGCATCGGCTGGATTGCGAAGCACACGAATGTCATCACGCAGGATTTCGGCTCGTGGGTTTTTCTGGGCGAGCTTATTACGACACTCGAACTCGATGCCGATCAACCTGCAACCGATCACTGCGGCACATGCACGCTTTGTATCGAGGCTTGTCCGACGAATGCAATCGTTGAAGAATACGTCGTAGATTCAAACAAGTGTCTTTCATATCTTACCATCGAACATAAGGGGGAGATTGAAGGTGAGATACGGCATCAATTTGAGAATTGGATTTACGGCTGCGATATTTGTCAGGATGTGTGTCCGTGGAATCACAAATTCTCAGCAGAGACAGATGAAGAGAATTTTGAACCGCGAGACTGGAATGTTGCCCCGGACCTTGAAGATTGGATCGATATGACGCAAGAGGGTTTCAGCAGAAAATTCAAGGGAAGCCCGATCAAAAGAACAAAGCTTGCAGGATTGAGACGAAATGTCGGGATTGTCCTGGAACATCAGCATGATCCGAATGAGGCAAGGTGACCCGATTTTGCGTGCTGTTTCATCTAACCTGACACACAGAAAATGCATCAGGAAAACGGAATATGTCAAACCATCATACATTAATCATTATCGGTTCGGGTCCCGCAGGGTTTACAGCAGCATTGTATGCGGGTCGCGCAAACCTGAATCCTGTCGTCTTTGAAGGGATTCAACCCGGCGGACAACTCACCATCACAACTGAAGTCGAAAACTATCCCGGCTTTGCCCAAGGTATCATGGGGCCGGAGTTGATGGACATTATGCGAGCGCAGGCACAGCGGTTCGGGGCGCAATCCATCTACAAACTTATCACAAGAGTAGATTTCTCTCAACGTCCTTTCAAACTCTGGGCGGACGAAGAGGAATACACTGCCGACGCTGTTATTGTTGCGACCGGCGCTTCGGCCAAGCTGCTCGGCCTTCCTTCAGAGAAGGAGTACATGGGCTACGGCGTTTCTGCGTGTGCAACATGCGATGGCTTCTTCTTCAAGAATCAGGAAGTGATTGTTGTCGGCGGAGGCGATACTGCTGTTGAAGAGGCTACGTTCCTTACAAAGTTCGCATCGAAAGTGACGATTGTTCATCGGCGCGATGCGTTGCGTGCATCAAAGATAATGCAGGAGAAGGCATTCAAGAATCCGAAGATTGCATTTGCATGGGATTCCGTCGTTGAAGAAATCCTCGGCAAAAGCGAAAACGGCAAGAAACTCGTTACAGGTGTTCGACTCAAGAATGTCAAAACCGGCGCCGTTACGGACCTGAAGGCCGACGGCGTGTTCATGGGAATCGGACATCAACCCAACACATCTCTTTTCAAAGGTCAGCTTGAGATGGATGAGGTTGGGTATCTCAAGTTGAGAAACCGCAGCACGCGAACGAACATCGCGGGAGTATTTGCTGCGGGCGATGTTGCCGATAGCGTCTATCGTCAAGCAGTAACTGCCGCAGGATCGGGCTGTGCCGCTGCCATTGATGCCGAACGCTGGCTCGAAAGCCAGCACGATTGATTCTCAGCAGTTTCGGGAGCTTGACAATAGGGACAGAATGCAGTATATTCTACTGCATAATTACTGTATCTTAGAAGGAGCAGCAGAATGGCAACAACAAGAGTTACGGCAGATTTCGATGCAGAGGCCTACAAAGCCCTGAACGAAGTTGCTGAGTTGCTGGGAACGACAAAAGCCGACGCAATCAGAAGGGCGCTCGGGCTAAGTCGCTACGTACTGAAGCAAAAGCACAACGGAAAGAAACTCATTCTCGAAGATGAGGATGGGAAAGATAAGGTCGAGATCGTTACCCTGTAATCCCCTCATGGCAAAAGCGAGCGGCTCACACGAATCAGTCACAACCGAACGGGTCGGGCTTGTCGAATCGGTGAGTGACCCGGAAATCAGGAAGTCTGTCCAGCGTTTGCGCGAACGCGTTCGCGGCCAGACTGTGATTGCCTTGTTAATTACAATGCTCGCCATCTACATCATGCCGATTGCGTTTCCGGAGTCTGCGGACAAGATGATCCCTATTTCCGAGAAGCTTCTCACGGCACTCATCGGCTTGCTCGGCACTGCGATAGCATTCTACTTCAGGAACGACTAACCGCATCGTTTCATCTCGCATCTTCTTCATCGAATCATCCCAGTTTGTTGAATGTCAGAACAATTTTCTGTAATCTCTCTCCGAAACAAGTGTTCTTCATTCAGCAATCTCACTCCGTTATTGTGAGTACGAAACATCTCCGGGCGGAAGGATGATGGTACGAGAGTCGTGCTTACGATGAATAGACTCTGACGGTGTTCTGAAAAGAGATGATTCTGTTCCGAAGCATAACGCATCACCTGATCCCGAAAGGCACCTTCCCCTTCCTTTTCCTCCTCTCCTTTATTCCAATTCTTGGCGCAGTCGAGCAAAGCCGCCAAATGAAATTCGACCAGATCACTGTTGAACACGGCCTGTCGAGTCTTACGCCATTTCACATCGTACAGGATCAGCAAGGTTTTCTCTGGATTGGAACGGAGGACGGTCTGAACCGGTACGACGGCTACGCGTTTGTTGTGTATCGCCCGGACCCGAAGGATTCAACAACACTCAGCAGAGGCTTGTGCAGCGGATTGGCTGTTTCGCGGGACGGAACTCTCTGGGTTGCAACCGAAACTGACATTCTCCACCGTTACGACCCGGACACTGATTCGTTTGTGCGCCACAAGGTTGTCGTGCCGCACGAAGTAAAAATCGACTACCGGCTGAGTCTCGGCCATATCAAGCCGGACGGCGATAGCACGTTATGGATTGCTACAAATGCGGGTTTGTGCAAGTTCAACACGAAGTCATTTGAAAGCCGCTTCTTCACACATTACCCGGCCGATTCAGCTACATTGAGCATGAACACACTCCGCACGCTCAGTCCGGAAGGAAATGACGTTATCTGGATTTCCTCGCCGAAAGGGCTGAACAGGTTCGACAAGCGAAGCGAAAAAGTTCAGCGATTTCAGTTCAACGCACCACCATTCAAGCCCGGCCATAACGATGTTCACGATGTTGCGGTAGATGCCGTAGGCACAGTCTGGGCCGCAACCTTTTCAGGATTGTTGCGGCTCGACACACAGACGGGGAAGTTCATTCCCTTCAGACAGAAAACAGCAAGGGGTCCCGATCTTGGAACAGAAGCGTTCGTCAACACGGTGTACGTTGATGACACGGGCATCGTGTGGGTAGGCGCGTTCAGGGATGGATTGTTTAGGTTTGATCCGTTCGCCGGACGATTTGCGCAACATCTTCACGATGCGGCGAATCGCCGTTCGCTGAATGACGACAGAATTACGTGCATCTTTCAGGATCGATCGGATGTGTTGTGGGTTGGAACATATCGCGTAGGGCTGAACAAATACGACAGGCGCCAGGATCAGTATGCACACTATCCGGCCAGCCGCGGTGTGTTTGCAGTTCGGGAGGATTCCTTCGGCGATATTTGGGTGGGGATGTTCGGCAATGGAATTCGTATCTACGAAAAGAAATCGGGGAAGATGAGAGAATTCCTGCCAAATCCTTCAAAGCCCGGAGCCTTGCGCGGGCCGGAAATCTACTCGTTTGCCGAAGATCGTTCGGGTGACATGTGGATTGCGACAAACCTCGGCGTTGAACGATACGATCATGCAACGCAACAATTCAGGCAACATGAGTTGAATAGATTCTTACGGCGAGCCGCCTCTGCTACAGTCAAGTGCCTGTTGATTGACAGCGACGGAGAGTTGTGGGCAGGTACGTTTGCGCCAAGCCTCTTAAGGTACAACCCGAAGAGCGGAGCGATGACAGAATACAAACACAATCCCGGCAGTCCGAATTCCCTCATCGCCGGTGAAATCTGGACACTGTATCAGGATCGGGCGGGCAGAATCTGGGCCGGATCATTCAGCGGCGGCGTTTGCATGTTTGATAAGAAGGTAAACAGTTTTACTTCCTTTCAACACAACGAGGACGATCCGGCGAGTCTTCCGGTTCACGGTGTGTATGCAATCACGCAGGACGAAAGGGGATTTGTCTGGTTTGGCGGAGTCGGCGGCGGGCTGATACGATTCGATCTTGAATCGAAAAGCTACAAACAATATACGGTACGCGAAGGACTTGCGGACAATTTTGTCAAAACCGTGATTGTTGATGGAAGAGGAAATCTCTGGCTCGGCACCGACAAGGGAATTTCGATGTTCGACAAGAAGTCGGAAACATTCAAGAATCTGAAAGAGAAGGACGGCATTCTGGGCAACGTGTTTCTCTCGGGGTCGGCATTTCGAAGCGCGACAGGGATGCTGTACTTCGGCGGCGAGCGGGGTGTAACGGCGTTTCATCCCGACAGTCTTAAGCCGAAAGAATATAAACCTCCCGTGGTGTTGACGAGCTTCACAGTGTTTGAGAAACCGTTTCCGCTTGACAAATCCATCATGTTCCTGCCCGACATTGCATTGAAGCACGACGAGCATACGTTTTCATTCGAGTTCGTTGCACTCGACTATTCGCTTCCTGAAAGAAACGAATATGCGTACAAGCTTGAGGGACTTGACACCGCTTGGACCCGGGCAGGTACACGGCGTTATGCGAGCTACACACACATTCCCCCGGGTTCGTACACGTTCCGCGTACGCGGCTCGAATAGCGATGGAACCTGGAACGAAGACGGCGCATCTGTCCGGATAGTCATTTCTCCACCTTTCTGGGATACGTGGTGGTTTAGAATTGCGGCTCTCATCTTTGTTGCCGGAGCCGGAACAGCTATCTACAACTATCGCGTGAACCGCCTGCTGGAAATCGAGCGGCTACGCGTACGGATCGCCAGCGATTTGCATGATGATATCGGCTCGTCTCTCACAAAAATCTCCCTGCAAAGCGAATTGATTCAAGAGGGATTTGAACCTGAGGAGAGGGAGAATTATCTCAGGAACATCGCCTCGATGAGCCGTGAGCTTGTTACATCCATGAGCGATATTGTCTGGTCAATTGATGCCCGCAACGATACAATTGAAAGTGTGCTTGATAAGATGAAGAGTTTTGCATCGAGCACACTTGCGGTAAAGGATATCGGCTTTAACTTTGCCCATTCCGGTCTCGATCTGAAGAAGAAGATTCCTGTTGATGTCCGGGAAAATCTGTACCTTATCTTCAAGGAAGCCATCAACAACATCGCCAAACATGCAGGCGCTTCTCACGTGAACGTCGTGTTGCGGAATGATGCCGACAGCTTTTCAATGGTTGTTGTTGATGATGGAAAAGGATGGGAAGGTACCGCACGCCCGAGCGGGCACGGGACAAAGAACATGAAGATGCGTGCCGAAAGGCTTGGCGGTACAATTGATTTTGTGAAGGATGAGGGGACGCGGGTTGCTTTGAAGGTCAAGAAACTCTGAGTTCTCTTCATATTTGCGGGCATTTTCCCCACATTCTCATGTAGTTATCCAACTCGTTGATTTTTCGTAGTATAGTGACATGATAACAGTTGGGATTGTCGAAGACGACAAAGACATACGAACAGGCATCCAGAAGTATCTGAGCCATCAAAAGGAATTTCTCTGCGAAGTGACGGGCGAGTCGGTTGAGGAGTTTCTCGCCAAAGCGAAGCAGGTGGAATTCCCTGAAGTGATCCTGAGTGACATCGGCCTGCCGGGCATGTCGGGCATAGACGGCATGCGTTTGATCAAAGAAGATCATCCCGAAACGGATATTATCATGCTGACTGTCTACAACGATTGGCAGAAGATTTTCGATTCGTTGCGGGCGGGCGCGTCAGGCTATCTCATCAAGAATACGCCGCTGGCGGAAATCAAAAAGGCGATTGAGACGGTACGTGCAGGCGGCTCTGTGATGTCGCCTGAAATTGCCCGCAAGGTAATGGAACATTTCAACTCACCAGCAACTCTTCAAGCTGAAAAATCGCAGCCCGAATCCATCCTCACTCCGAAAGAAAAGGAAATCGTCATCGGGTTGGTGGATGGGTTGAGCTACAAGCTGCTTGCAGATCGGATGAATATTTCGATTGATACGATCCGGTTTCATATCAAGAACATCTACAAAAAACTCCACGTCAACTCCAAGGCGGAAGTGATCAGCAAGTCGCTGCGCGGCGAGATTTAGCAGGTTGCTGAAAAACTACATAGGCTTGCCACAGAGACACTGAGGCACGGAGAAAATAAGATGAACAACGCAGGAAGCCTAAACTATTTGATTGTCGGCAATAACTCCCAAAGAGAACTCTGTGGCTCCGTGCCTCCGTGGCCAACGAAAATCGTTTTTTGTCATCCTGTTAGAAGGAGACGGGATGGGGATTGATGTAGATGCGTACCTGCAAAGAATTAACCATAGCGGCAAACTCGACGTAGACATTGATACGCTGCGAGGACTCCATCGGTCGCATATGATGGCTGTTCCGTTTGAGAATCTTGACATTCATACCGGAGCGGAAATCCTGCTGGATGAGAGCCGGTTGTTCGAGAAGATTGTTAACCGAAAGCGGGGCGGATTCTGTTACGAATTGAACGGGCTGTTTGCGGGACTTCTCCGGGAAATCGGGTTTGATGTTACGCTTTGCTCGGCACGGGTTTTTCAGGAAGATGCGCCGGGTCCGGAATACGATCACCTGACACTGATTGTGCATCTCGATGAGCCGTGGTTGGCAGACGTCGGGTTTGGTGATTCGTTCATCGAGCCGCTGAGAATGAACAGCGCGGCCGATCACATTCAGGACGGCATTGCCTATCGGCTCGATGGTGACGGTGAGGCTCTGACACTTTTTCGTCGGAGGCCCGCAAGCAACGATGAGCCTCAGTATATCTTCACCAACAAGCCCCGTTTGCTTTCCGAATTCTCAGGCATGTGTAAGTACCATCAATCCTCGCCGCTTTCTCATTTCACCCGCAAACGCATCTGTTCGCTTGCGACGCCGGGTGGAAGAGTCACACTAAGCGACAACAAACTCATTGTTACCTCAAACGGCAACCGGACTGAACGTGATCTCTCCGATTCCGAGTACGTCGTCACACTGAACGAGAAGTTTGGCGTTTTGCTGAACAGATCTTTTCTTTCCTCTTCCCGCACGCTGCCATAGCATCCGCTTTCTGCGACGTTTCTTCTCAGTTCATTCCCGCTTTTGCGCCTCAAAGCTACCACATTCTCATGTAGGTAGCATAGCGTTTTCCTTCCCGTATCACTTTTCACATTTCCTGCATTGATATGCGGTGGTTCCGACCGCTGCTGCAGGTTAGATTGAAAACATATCATATCACCAATCATCAACACTATTAGGAAAGGGTTCACCATGAGATTAGCATCCGTTGTGGCGCTGTTTGTATTGTTCGGCTGGCTGTCGGAGAAGGCTGCCTCCCAGATTTCGATCGGGCCCGACAAGTTGCCCTCCGCGGGCGACGTGTTTATTGCACACCCGATGGACACAACAAGTGTCTTTGAGGGAACCGCCGGCGCAAACAAATCCTGGAATTTTGCGGGGCTTACCTCAAGCGCAATTCCCGAGACAATTCAATACGTCAACGCTTCGACAACTCCTTTTGCGCAACAGTTCCCGAATGCAAGTCTTGCCAGCGTTATCAATGACGGCGGCTTTGTCACGTACGCGTATTTTTCAACGGCATCAAATAAGCTGACGCTTTATGGTTCAGCGGGCGAGGAGTTTATGATTCAGTATGACGATCCGGAAATCCAGATGTCAACTCCGTTGAACTTCAACGATCAGTACAGCGATCAATTCAGCGGCGCCATGACTGGTGAAGGCTTTATTGTACGAACAGGTGGCTCGTTGAATGTCATCAACGACAGCTACGGAACGTTGGTTCTGCCCGGCGGCGCATCGATGCCTGCGGCACGTGTCAAGTTCGTACGCCAGAATTTCGATACAACATTCGTCAACGGCATTCCGCTCATGACGTCATCCTTGACCATCACGTCGTATGAGTGGTTCATTGCTTCAGCGAAGTTTCCCGTTCTGCAGATTGCCTATTACGTGCAGGTAACAAACGGCAGCACAACGAGAATCAAGAAAGTCGATTACAATCCTTTTGCGCCGACAAGCGTTGACGAACGGAAGAAAGATGGTGTCGCCACAACGTTCAAGTTGGACCAGAACTTCCCGAATCCATTCAATCCGGCAACGACCATTGGCTTCCAGCTTCCGCAGTCGGGAAACGTCTCGCTGAAGGTGTACAACCTCCTCGGCCAGGAAGTGGCGACGTTGGTCGATGAGGAACTGAGCAGCGGTATCTATGCAATTCCGTTTGATGCGGGTAATCTTGCAAGCGGCACGTACGTATATCGTTTGCAGGTTGGCGATGCTGTTCAGACGAAGAAGTTGACGCTTCTGAAGTAGATTCCGGTTCGGGTGCAGAACGACTGCACCCGATCATCATCCCATTCAAACTCAAAAAGGAGACCAGTCGTGTACAGGTTGTTTGTGCAAGCAAGTCTGATGGCTGTGATGTTGCTGGTGGCGGGGTGTTCCAAGAATTCCGACAGCATGGTCGATCCGGGCAACGGCGGCAACGGCGGAAATAATGGAGGTGGAACGGTTACGGCTGAGCAACGCCGTGCCGCGGTTGATTCTGTGATTGCGTTTGCAGAGTCGCTGACAGGCTCACCGGCGCAAGACAACGTACAGATTGTCGAGTTCGCCAGACGGCTCTCAGTGGTTGAGGCCGCAGGCATAGAGGGGGGAATGCGTGGGCTCGGTTCAAAGACGGCAAGTTGTTGCTGATCGGGGGCTTTCGCCCGACTCTCGAAGGAGAAGGCCAGCAATTGGACCGTACCGCCGGATCACCCTCAATGACAACTTATCCATCGGCGGCCGTGCCGTTTTCCTCTAATGCTGTTACCGGCGTTCCCGATATGCCTGCCACGAATCAGATCAGAATTCTGAACTCGCTCGGCCCCGCATTCGATCCCGTAACATTCGGAGACGGGTTTACTTCAACTGTTCAGGATTTGAAGGATTGGTTTTCGCATGATGTAGGCGGATACTTCATGCCGGGCACTGACAGGGCGGAAGTGAATGATCTGAAGGGTGCTTGGGGTGATGGCGTATTCTACATGAGTGCCCACGGTGCGAAGGGGCGGCTGCGTGACGGTTCCGGTCTGTACGGAATCTGGACTTCAACGCCCGTTACTCCCACCAATGATATTCTGTACGCTAACGATCTTGATAGCGGATACTTGTGCATCTATGCGGCTGTTCACGACCGGACGCCGATTCCCATCCCGGGTCGGGGACAGTGGGCAACGCATTACGCAATTACGCCGAAGTTCGTCCGCAAGTACATATCGTTTGCGCCGAACAGTTTCGTCTTCTTCAACGCCTGCCTGAGCGACGATGCGGACTTCAGGCAAGCCTGCATTGACAAAGGCGCGTCGTTGTATGCCGGATGGTCGAACTACGCCGACCCGACCTCGGCGCTCAAAACTGCCCGCTATCTGTACGACAGACTATTGGGAGTGAACAAGGCAATGCCGAGAGAGAATCCGCCGCAGCGTCCTTTTGAATGGGGTCTCTACTTCACCGACATGGCGGCAAAAGGTCTGGACAAGGCGAGTACGGCCGAACACGGACTTTGCGAACTGAAGATGACACAAACGAACGGCGACTTCAGCTTTCTTGCGCCGAGCATTGTCGCGGTGAGTGCTTTTCAGATGGAGAAGGAGATTCACATAGGAGGAAGATTCGGTTCCGACCCCGGCCTTGCAGTTGAGATAACGCTCGGCGGCAGGCAGTTACAGATAAAGCGCTGGCGTCATGACAATGTCATTTGCGAAGCCCCGATGCAAGGCGCCGGCTCGGCGGGCGACCTTCAGGTGAAGATACGTGGCCGGAAGAGCAACGTGTTCCAGATTACCGAGTGGCGCGGCGAATTCAACTACGTGCTTACCGGCCGCGGAACGCAGCGGGTTGAGGTGACACTCCAGCTCAATTTCCGCAGCAGTTTGAACAGGTACAGGCTTGAAGCCGGCAAGGCACCCGTAATCGGATCGATGAGGTTGGCAACATTGCTTGAATCTTCCGGCGCCACCTACTTTGCGAGCGGCAGCTATACAAGTCCGGGCGGCAGTTCGGAAACCTGGTCGGGCGGAGGCAGCATTGGGCTTCTTACTTTCCCCACGCAGCAAGTCGGTTTCGGCATGCCCGGTTCGTTCATCGATCTCGCAAGGGGTCATGCAGATTTGAATTTCGGATTGTCGGGCGTGACGTACACTTCCACTGTCAATAATCTCATGTTCAATATGCCGTTGACGATCGTAATGACGGACCTCAGATTTCAAATCGATTCACAGAATAGAATTGTCGGCGGTTCGCACACCGTCCCGCTCGGCAATCATACAGCTACATTGACATGGTCAACAATATCTCCGCTGCACCCGCCCACGTCGGATTATGCGCGGTAGAAATCAACGAGTTCTATTCAAAGGGATAAATTTAGCGCTATGAAACTCAGCATTATTCTTTTCACAAATCTCTATCTGGCAGTAGCAGGCTTTGCACAGACCGGAGGCTACTACATCAGCCGGAAAGAAATCCTGCCCGAGTACGTTGTCACGGCTGAAACATTCTCCCTCTCCCTTCCATCAAACAGAGAGGATGTGAAGGCAATCGGAATGGGAAAGACCCAAAACGCCAACGGCAAAGGCTTCAACGCTATGATGTACAATCCGGCGCTGCTTGCAAACGAACAGATTCGGTTTGAACTCCCCGGTGTTTACGCCAGTCTGCCGACGAAGTCGTTTGATGCCATCAGTTTTCTTCGGGATAATACGCATCAGTTCAAGACGGGAGAATTCATCAAATCTGTGAAGCAGGGATTGCGGGAGCTGAAAACTGCATCGAACGAACAGGAAGCGTTGGCGGCGTTGCGCAAGATTCAATCCGGCGCAAGGTTCGCCCATGAAATGCAGGAAGCATTGGGCGGTACGGATGAAAACCCGAAGACGCATGGCGTCAGCGTCATTCCGAGTCTCTCGGCACAAATCGGCAACTTCGGCGTCTCGTTGTACGGCGTTGCGCAATCGGGATTTCAGCTTGTCTCCGGCCCCTCGGTTGCGGAGTTGGCACGTGTGAAGATTCCTGACAGACTCGATCAACTGACGATCGAGGATTACATCTCGCTTGCCACAGCAGTTGAACCGCTGTTTGATGCAACGGGACAACTGAATGAAGATGCATTGCCCGTTGTGTATTCCGTTTCGTATATCGACATCGTTGGTGCAGTCGGGTACGCAATCCCTGTGTCGGATGAGTTCTGCGTTGGGGCAAACGTCAAGGTGTTGAACAGGCGCTTTTCGTCGAAGCGGGTTGCGGCCAACTATTTCGATAAGATTCTGAGTGAAGTCCGAAGCGACTTCAATACATCGATTACAGGTGTCACGCTCGACCTCGGAGCTTTATACAAGTCTCCGACGGGCACGCACGGGGGCATTTCAGTCCAGAATCTCATTCCAATGAAAACGCTGACTTCGAACATGAACGTCCGGCGTGTGCAAACGGGGATCCTCGACTACGACAGGGATCAGTTCGGAAACATCATTGTCACGAACGGCGACACGGCGTTGGTTGCAGGCGAGCAGAAAGTGCGGGTGATTGTCCCCATCGAGCTGAAATCACCTCTCGTCGTGAATGTCGGGATGATGCACCCGCTGACGGAAAACTGGGATGTTGCGCTTGATGTTGCCGATGTTGCAGCACAGGATGATTTGTTCGAGGATTATCTTCACCGCATCAGGGTGGGTACGGAATTCAGGCTTGATGCTATGAAAGATAAGTTGGGTATCGCGTTCCGGGCCGGGCTTGCCGAGAAGCGTCCGACATTCGGCATCGGGCTGAATCTGTTCCGCTTTCTGCAGATCGACGGCGCATTCGCGCATGATACATTCACGGACGAGAACTCCTATTTCGCGCAAGTGAAGCTCGGCTGGTAAACACCACACGAAGATGCAGGAAGAGAGGCAGCGGAATAGTCGTACTACGTGGTATGGCCTACATTGAGATGTAGTAACCGAACGAGGGCAATTGAACTATCTTTATCATCAACAAAACATGAGGTACCAACCAATGGAAAAACTTCTGATAATCTTGGCATTACTGACTGCGTCATTTTCGGCATCGCAGGCACAGGTCTCGTTTAGCGGCGGCCCGCACGGCGGATTGACATTCTCATCGTTTCCGCAAGGAGTAAAGGATTTTTACGGAATCGGGTTTGGCGGCGGCGCTCACGCAGATTTGAATATCGCCAGCTTTCTGACGACCCGGCTGAATTTTGATTACAACACGTTTCCTTCAGACAAGACGAAACTGAAGACGCAATTCAGAGTTACCGATCCGAACGGAAATCCGACGAACGACTTCGATGTTACGGGCGGAAATGTCTCGATTATCGGAATGTCGTTGAATGGAATCGGCAAGATTCCGACGCATTCATCCGTTACTCCGTACGGCATGATCGGCTTCGGACTTCACATCCTGAACCAGAGTGAACTGAAGGTAACAGCCGGAGGAAATACCCTGCTCACCATTCCTTCTCCATCGAGTGACACGAATTTCGGAATGAACTTCGGCGCCGGTGTTGAATTTGGGCTGGGTAACAGGTCGAAATTGTTTGTTGATGTGAAGTATGTGTTGATCTTCACCCAAAATGCAAATTCGTCGCATCTTCCGGTGACAGTAGGGTTTACGTTCTGATGTTCTCTTCGGGTGCTGTCGCGAGCGGTTCGGCGCCCGGTACGTTCTCTGAAAATCAAACAATCTAATCAACGCAACAAGAAATATCATGTTCGCATTCTTCACTCTCATACCTCTCCTTCAAAGCGCAGCAGACGCTCATGCAGCGCTCAGCAAGCCGACTTCCGTCAAGGAAGAAAGCAAGCGAAATGTAGGAGAGAAGAAGAGGTTCACGAGCAGACATTTATCGAAAACACACGCAGGGAAGAAGGCGGTTGTCAAATGCTAAGAGCAATACAACATACAGGTTCAGCAATTGTCGGCGGCGTTATCTCGTCGTTTATTTTCATCGCCATTGGCGGGCGCTTTGCAATGCATGTGCTTGCGCTCTTCACACATCAACCGCTGACGTTCAGCATCGAAGGGACAATTGCAGCATTGGTGTTTTCGACATCGATTGGCGTCATAGGTGGAATCCTGTTCAGTCTGGTCGGTCGTCATTTACCCGGCTCTCAGGCGTCGAAAGGGGGGTATTTTGGACTATTGCTTTTCATTGTTCTTATACCGATGTTGCCAGCCCCAATTCAGGAGGACGCGCTTTCGCTTGGCAGATACATTCCGCTGGCAATCACAATCTTTGGACTTCTTCTCATGGGTTTCGGTGCAACGCTTTCGTTCCTGCACCGGAAGCTCGGCAGTGTACAAATGAGCCGGCACTCACACCCGGTCACACAGAACCCGGAGCAATCCGTCATTCACTTTTCCAATAACAATATGGAGGATTCCATGAAAGTCTCACGCACCGCTGTTGTGTGCATTGTAGCGTTTGTTCTTCTCGCGCAAGCATCTTCGTCTGCGCAACAGAAGTCTGCCGAAGACAAGAAACTGATTCAACGAGGCGAATACCTCGTTACTCTGGGTGGATGTAATGATTGTCATACACCCAAGAAAATGGGGCCGCATGGCCCGGTGCTTGATGAATCACGACTTCTCTCTGGTCAACCTGCACACGAACCAATCCCTGAAATTCCGCAGGGCGTTCTCGCTCCGGATAAGTGGATGGCAGTCACCAACGGGCACCTGGCAGCATGGGCGGGTCCTTGGGGTGTCAGCTTTGCACGTAATCTCACGCCCGATGTCGAAACAGGGCTCGGCAGCTGGACTGAGGCGATGTTCATCAAAACGTTGCGAACGGGCAAGCAAATGGGAGAAGGCCGTCCGATTTTACCCCCAATGCCGTGGGAAAACTTCGCCAAGCTTACGGATGCAGACTTGAAAGCCATCTTCGCGTATCTCAAATCATTGCCGCCGGTTCGCAACAGCGTGCATGACCCGATTCCCCCGGCCGGGGCTGATCACAAATAAACGAATGATGCTTGACATGAAAGCAGGAAACATTCAGCGACGAACCACCGTTCTTTTGGCTGCAGGCGTTGCGATTACCGTCAATCTCTTTGCTGCTCAACCGTACAAGGCGATTGTAGTGAAGGAGGGAGGGACGATTTCCGGTGTTGTTCGATTACTGGGAAAGGCGCCGAGGCTGGGCTTCGATATCACGAAAGACAACGACTGGTGCGGGACGACGAAGAAGTCGCCGCGCCTTGTGGTTGGAGAAGAAAACGGCGTTGCCAACACCGTAATTTCGATAGAGGGGATTGTCGAAGGGAAGAAGCACGTCTCCGGCGGGAAGTATGTTCTCGACCAGAGGAAATGTGAATACGTTCCGCATGCTCTGCTGCTTCCAATGGGTTCGCCGCTGGAGATTGTGAACAGCGACGCCGTTCTTCACAACGTGCATACGTATGAAGGCAACGGGCGGACGGTTTTCAATATCGCCCAGCCGATAAAAGGTGTTCGCTTTCCCGTGAAGGCTTCACAATTTGCTGTGCCGGGTGCGTACCACGCAACTTGCGATGCGGGCCATCCCTGGATGAGTGCTTACGTAATTGCGATGGAGCATCCCTATTATGCAATTACAGATGCGAATGGGAAATTCGAACTGAAAGATGTTCCTCCCGGAACGTACAAACTCACGATGTGGCACGAGGGAGTGAATGTTGCCCGAACCGAATGGGATGGCAAGAAAGCGAAGGCCTACTACTACGAACCTCCGTATGAGGAAATCCGGGAAGTTGTTGTTCAGCCCAATGGGAATATCTTGGTTGACTTCATGCTGGAATTGAGACCTGCAGCAATAGTGAAGAATTAGAGCTTTCCGTACAGATTTGTTTATGAAGGCACTTCACCGTTTGTGTGGGTGCCTTTTCTACTTCTATGCCTCTGATGCTTGACGAAATGTCAACATCAACCGTCGTTTTTTCATTCCCCTCTGAAATCATTTCACCACTCCTCTGACGAAGTGACATCGCATGAAACTGCGTCAGATGTTGATAGCTTCATAACCTTTTAATTTGAAGGACTTTCCCTGTTGCGGCGTGAATGGCACACGCGTTGAATACTGATAGGCAGAACACCAGAATTCATCAAAACAAAAAATTCAGGAGGATCAACGATGTTAGTCCAAGTACGCCGCTATCCAACCATCAATCCGCTGTTGAGCGAGATCGCCGATTTCGAACGCCAGGTGGCAAAGGTGTTTGATAGTTTTCTTTCGGGCGAGGCGCAAGTCAGCCGGTCCTATGCTCCGCCGATGGATATTGTCGAGAACGACAACGAGACGTTTGTCGTTACAGCGCTTTCCGGTATGAGCAAAGACGACGTGAAGATTTCGGTTGAGAACGACATTCTTACCATCTCCGGCACACGCAAGGAAAATCAACTGCCCGAAAAAGCCCGGTGGGTAAGGAATGAAATCCGGACAGGCCAATTCACACGCTCAATCCGCCTGCCGAAAGGAACGGATTCAGGAAAAATCTCAGCCGAGATGAACGACGGCCTGTTGAAGATCGTGTTGCCGAAGGCCGAGGAAGTGAAACCGCGTGAAATTCGTGTCCAATAAGATTGCGAAAGAAAGGAGGAAACCATATGTCAACCAACAATGATGTCACAGTCGTGCAGCAGGATAACACAGCGATGATCCGAAAGCCCGACCCGGTTGCGACCGTCACGCCGCTGGCTGACATCTACGAGACGCCCGACGCGTACGTGTTGCTGCTCGACATGCCGGGAGCAACGAAGGACTCGATCAGCATAACGATGGATCAATCAACCCTCGTGATTCGGGCGAGTGTTGAAGGCTATGTAAGAGAAAACGCGACGCTTCTGTTCAACGAAATCCCCGGCGTTGGTTTTCAACGGACATTCAACCTCACCGACGGCATTGACCGTGACAATGTGGACGCACGATACGAAAACGGCGTGCTGATGGTGAAGTTGCTGAAGAAAGAAGAATTGAAACCGCGAGAAATCCGGATTCAATAACCGGTAATCACATTCACAGTATAACACACTACACAATCAGGAAGGAGGCTTATTATGTCACTCGTACGTTGGAACCCGGTTCGCGATTTAGCGACCTTTCCTTCTGACATTGTAAGCATGCAGAAGGAGATCAATCACATGTTCGACCGCTTCTTCCGGGGCGGTACGCTGGAGGAAGGCGACATTATGCCGACCACGTGGCTGCCCGCGGTCGACCTCGTTGAGAAGGACAACGAGTTTGTTGCCAAAGTGGAACTTCCCGGCGTCAACAAAGACGATGTGAAGATTACGCTGCAGGAAAACATTCTCACCATCAGGGGCGAGAAGAAGGAAGAGAAGGAAACAAAAGAATCCAGCTATCATCGTCTCGAACGAAGCTACGGCTCATTCCAGAGATCCTTCACGCTTCCGACAACGGTCAAGGCCGACAAAGTCGAAGCACAGTACAAGGATGGCATCCTGACGATCAACCTGCCTAAAGCCGAAGAGGCGAAGCGCAAGCAGATCGAGGTGAAGGTTCGGTAACGCGTGAAGCGCAAAGGCCGCTAACTAGATAGCAACAACGGGCATCGATGCTGGTTATGGTGGGATTGCATCGGTTGCCCGTTTGTTTGTCTGTAACGTCGACTGCAAATTGAAAGAAACGAATTAAATCAGGAAGATGTTTCAAGCAGTGAAGACCCATTGAAAGGCTGAAGCAATGAAGAAAACACAAGTCCCGCAGGCTCTGGCGGTATTACCACTCCGAAATTCGGTGTTTTTCCCGGGGCAAATCATGCCGTTGTCAGTTGGACGGGAAAGCAGCATCCGCGTAATCGAGGAGGCGCTCAAAGATGACGGGCACATCGTCATCGTTGCCCAAACAGACGGAAGCATCGAGAAGCCGACGGAGAAGGATATTCACTGGGTGGGAACCCTCGCCAAAGTACTGAAGCAATTCACCCTTGCCGACGGCACGCGCAGTGTACTGATGCAAGGGATTGAACGCGTACAGCTTCTTTCCATCTTGCATGCTGAACCGTATCTCCGAGCCGTTGTCCGTTCCGTTGAGGAAACGACAGAGGCCGGTATGGAAATCGACGCAATGGCGACAAACATCAAAAGTCTCTTCAAGAAAGTCGTCGAACTCTCGCCGAATCTGAGTGAAGAACACCTTACAGTCATTTTGAACACTGAAGATCATAGCGTAATGGTCGACAGCGCGACATCGATGCTGCCGGTTTCTGTCGAGGAGAAACAAAAAATTCTGGAGACATTCGATCTTCGGAAGCGACTTGAAGAATTGACGCTCGTTCTCACAACGTTTGTTCAGAAGCTTGAGCTGGGGAGCAAAATCCAGTCTGAAGTTCAGGACGGCATTAATAAAACTCAGCGGGAGTATTATTTGCGCGAGCAGCTGAAGGCCATCAAAAAAGAGTTGGGAGAGGATGATGAAGGCGTCGAACTGACCGAGCTTCGCAAGCGTATCGATGATGCCCATCTTCCCGAAGAGGCGTTGAAAGTTGCTGAAAAAGAACTGAAGCGCCTCTCGCAAATGAACCAGGCCTCAGCCGAATATACTGTCAGCAGAACGTATCTTGATTGGATTCTCGACTTGCCGTGGAGTGTGAGTACTGAAGACAATCTCGACATCAAGAAGGCGAAGGAAGTTCTCGAAAATGATCACTACGGTTTGGATAAAGTGAAGAAGAGAATTCTGGAGTATCTCGCCGTTCGGAAGTTGAAGAACGATATGCGCGGCCCCATTCTTGTGTTCGTCGGCCCGCCGGGTGTCGGCAAAACCTCCCTTGGCCGCTCGATTGCGAATGCGCTCGGCAGGAAGTTCGTCCGCATTTCGCTCGGCGGCGTGCATGATGAAGCGGAAATTCGCGGACACCGGAGAACCTATATCGGGGCGTTACCCGGCAGGATTATTCAAGGACTCCGCAAGGCCGGCTCCAACAATCCCGTTTTCATGCTCGACGAAGTAGATAAGGTGGGAAATGATTTCCGCGGCGACCCGTCGGCGGCTTTGCTTGAAGTTCTTGATCCGGAACAGAACTCGACATTCAGCGACCACTACCTTGAGATACCTTTCGATCTCTCAAAAGTCATGTTCATAGCAACGGCCAACATGATCGAACCGGTACCTCCGGCGTTGCGCGACAGAATGGAGATTATTGACATTCCAAGCTATGTCGAGGACGAGAAGCTTCATATTGCAAAACGATTTCTTTTACCGAAGCAGGCGAAAGAGCACGGGCTGCAACTTGAACAGTTTGAAGTGACAGATGATGCCATGCGGGGAATTATCTCGGGCTACACACGTGAAGCAGGCGTTCGGAATCTCGAACGAAAAATAGCCACGGTCGCCCGCGGCGTTGCAAAGGATGTCGCCGAAGGGACGATAACGAAAGCTACCGTTGGCAAAGACAATCTTACCAAATATCTCGGACAGCAGAAGTTCTTTCCCGATGTTGCCGAGCGCATCAATCGTCCGGGTATCGCCGTCGGGCTTGCCTGGACTCCTGTAGGCGGAGACATTCTCTTCATCGAGGCTACAAAGATGAAAGGGAAGGGAAATCTCACACTCACCGGTCAACTTGGTGACGTGATGAAAGAATCGGTGCAGGCAGCGATGAGTTTCATTTCATCTCACGCAAAAGAACTCGGGTTGGATGAGAATTTCCGGAATGAAACCGATATTCACGTCCACGTTCCCGCGGGCGCAATCCCGAAAGACGGCCCGTCCGCCGGGGTGACAATGTTGACGGCATTGACATCGCTTCTTACGGATCGTTTGGTTCGAAACGATCTTGCAATGACAGGAGAGATAACGCTGCGAGGAGCCGTGCTGCCGATCGGCGGAGTGAAGGAAAAAGTAATCGCAGCGAATCGTGCAGGCATCAGAACTGTTCTGCTGCCGGAGCGCAACAAGCTCGACCTTGATGATGTTCCGAAGAGCGCGTTGGAAGGCATGACGTTCCATTTCGTGAAAGAGATGGCGGATGTGCTGAAGCTTGCACTCCTTTCCAAAGAAGATTCAGAAAGGAACCGGATGGGAGAGTTCAGTCTCGATGCCGTAGCCATGAACTGAGAACCCGGGCGTTTCCCGTCGGAGAAAATGAAAGGCGCCAGCCGAGGGGATGGTGGAGGGGGGCACGGTAGTCGCGCGAGCAGGAGAATCCGCACAAGGGGCGCTCCGGTAATCACTTAGAGCAATTTTCGCCGGAAACCCGTTCTGAGAATTCGCGCGACAAAATGAGAATTTCGGCACTTGTCGGTAGTACATATCCGCGCGAGAGGATGTTGCCATTGTGTCAGAGATTGCGGAGAATTTCGGCCCGGATTTTGGCGTTCATGCCGCTCTGGGCTTCGGATAGATAGCGCCGGAAGGCAGCCTCCTCCTCGGCGATGATTTGTTGCAGGCTGTATGGGCTCCCGGACTCGATTCTAAGCGACTTGTTGCCCTCAAGGCGCTCCGCCTCGTATTTGTGCAGGTGTTGCGCCGTGCAGCGGCAATTAAACGCAATCCCCCCGTCTTCGCCGTTCTTAAGCGGGGGATACGGCCCTTCGCCGATCCGCCAGATGGTGCCGTTCCAAGCTGCGTGCTGTGGCCGGGTTGACCGGTCGAGGATGGCAACGTAGCGCCAGAGCGGGAAGCGATCCTGCATTGATTGCAACTGCTCCATTTGCGCCTTGGCGTATGAGCCGAACAGGTTCGTTCGAAACACGTTCTGCAAGCGGTGCGGAGCGAGCGGGGTTACCTTCATTTCATCGAAGACCTGATTCGCCTTCCGCCTGAACTCCTCCCACGTTTCGCCCTTCGCTATTGACTCTTCGAGCGCCTTTTGAACTCGCTTTACCAGGGCATCATTCTCGATGCCGGCAATCCAGAAACTCCGTTCTCGCGTAAACCGGACGGCCGCCTCCGGGACCAGGTCGAACGAGATCCGGATGCGATCATCCTTGAGTGAGAACCACCCGACGCTCGCAGCCTTAAGGGTAACGCCGTCGACATTGAAACGAGCTGCGACTTTATGGACTGCGGCGCTCTCGACACGATCCTTTTCGGCTAAGTAGCTCCGAGCGAGAGCATCCTCCGTAACCATACCGTCGAAGAGTGTTGACTGGAACTGCCGTATGAACTCCCGATCCGCCGCATAGCGTTCGACAATGCGCTGCGCCTCCCCGAACGATTCACCAGCGGCCACGAGGTTGGCAAAGTACTCAACAAGCCTGTTGTACAGCGGCGTTACCTGTGCGATGGCGTTCTCGCTGATGAAGTTCGCTTTCTCAGTATATTTATGGTCCAGGAAGAACCTTGAATCCTTCACAAAAATTCCATAGTATTTTGAAAATAGGAGTCACTGCAAATGATTTTATCCCTTCATGCACGATGTCCGATTTGCTTTGTCGAGCGTCTACTCTGGGTCCATTTAGAATTAACACAATAGATGATCTTATTGCGGCCGAGACGATGATAGACATCAAAGGGTGCGCAAGAGCCATTTGTCCGATATGTAACGCTGTTGAGGAGATTGCTCTTTTTGATGGCGGTAACCAAGTGGAGCCGTGGATGAATGCCGATGAAACGGAACGTAGATTCGGACGGGGGGCTGGCCCGTTACCACCGTTACCATAACTATTTCTGCCTCCTCGGGTCATCCCTCGGCTGAGACTCATCGTATAATTGGAAAAGATTATGCTTCTCCCCAAGCAAGCCCTTAGCTATTGAAGACTCGAAAGGAATAACATTTCCTTTTGTCGGGAACATCGTCGGTTGTTGCTGCGCTTCGAGCACTTCCTCATCCTCGCCCGCGTCCGGGATGCCGAACTTCTTGCCGAACCAGTCTGCCGGAATCGGCTTGCCCATCCGCTGCGCCGTCTCGAGCACACGTATTGATTTCTCCAGGTCTTCCGGTTCGGTGATCGCAAACCTGAAATAGGGGTACTTTTCCTGCGGCCCGAACTGGAAAATCACCCACGGCCGGATGAGCTGATCGCTGAGCGTGAACGAGAGAGCTTCAGCATCGGCGCTCACGAGATCGAGCTTCACATCCTTCGCCGCATCTTCACTCCCCAATTTGCCGGGTGTACTCTCGCTCGTTCCGGTATGGCCGAGAATGGCTTTCGAGTACGACTTGATAGCTAACTCTATCAGCTTCTCATGCACGCTTTGCGTTCCGCCGGACTTTGCAGACTCGATAATCTCAATTACCATGTTGTCGGGGAAGATGCCGGCGGCGTCCGTGCCGAGCGATCGGACTGCGGTTCGCAATTCGTTCAGCGCTTTCTCGTCAACCGTACCGCTCGGATATTTACCGAGGCGCAGCGGCAATCCAAACACCTCGCAGTACACCACAAACGCTTTCCAGCCGAAGTTCTTGAACAAGTACATCCACAACACGGTGCGCATCAACTGCACCTGTGTGGCGTAGCCGCTTGTTGCCTTTACTTCGTGCACGATCCACTTGTTGGGCTCCAGCTCGAGACCGTCGACGAGGTTCTCGTCGGTAATCCGGCGGATCTCATTCAGGCTTGCCTTCGGGTCGCTCGCCCGGCCGTAGCGGAAATTTTTCTGCACACAATGTTCAAGCCGCTCGACAACGACATTCCCTTCGTCGTTGATCGCCCAGATGATTTGTGAAACACTCAGGCCACGGGGCACGGCGTCGAGCAGGTCGCCGAGGGCATCGTTGAACCCTTTGATGTTCTCGATCTGTGCGGAGATGTAGTCCTTGATCTCCACGTCCTTTGAATCGTCGGAGGCGGCGATGACGTCGTAGTCGAGTTTCGTGACGGCCCGCTTGCGTGCGTTCAGCACGGCGAAGAGATCGGGGTCTTTCGTTGCGACCTCCTGGAACAACTCGGCGAGCCGTGTAAGGTTGCCCTGATCGGCCTCCTTTAATATGCCGGTAAGGCGTTGCGGGGTGAGGCCGTTCGATGGATAGGAACTGAACTTGTCGTGCAGCGATATTGTGTTGATGACGTCCGTGTCAGGCCTGGGCGCCGCAGCCGACCGCCGGAACAGTTTCGAGAGCAGTTTCTTTGCCATTCAAACCCCCTTCATTTCCTGATCAAGAATACAACAAGTCCGATGACGAGCGCAGCCATCATGAGTACGCCCCCGATCCGCAGCCAGAGTGGGATAACCCGTACTTCGTAGGGTTGATGGATGATCGAATCCTTGACCTTCCATCGGATGAGTGAGTCCGGGTTTAGAATCGTGAATGAGAATGCATCCTTCGGGTAGTCGTACTGCATTCTTAGGCGGATTCCGTCGATGGTTGTGTCCACCCGTGCCCGCAGAATGAGTGACGGCGTCCGGTTCACCGAATCGATCCACGTAGCTCCGGTTTTCTTGAGTGCCTCACGCAGATCTGCGCACGGGTCTTCAAACGTGACGATGGTTGTATCGCTCTTCAACTCGCCTTCGATTTCCTTCCCCTTCACGAGCAGACTGTCCTGCCGTTCACGCACTTCGACCTTCGTCACGCTTGTGGTGCCGCAGCCGATGAGAAACAGAAGGAGAACTCCCGCCAGCGCCCTGGTCATGGCACCGGCGAGAGTTGTGGCGGTGGTGGAGCGGTTCGCAAAAAGCGGGATCACGATAACTCCTTTATTTGTGGGATGATACTGACAACTTTTCCTCATCTCTTGACAATCTCAATTCGTTGGTGTATTATTAAACCGAGTCGGTTTTCAATTAAGGAGAAAACCGATGACGCACCGCAAACGATTTCCATCCTACGAGTTCCTCGAACTCTTGCTATTCCGAGCATACTTCCTCGCCAAGATCACGCAGTTCATGTGGAACGACCTTTTCAAATAATCGGCCCCCGGTACCTCGGCTTCGGGTTCCGAATGATCTCCGGCTCTCTCGCCCGTTCCTGGAATGCGTAGATGGCGCCATGCACTTTCTCTCTGCCGGCGGGCGTGAGTGAAAGACTGATCAGTTGGCGCCGTCCGCCGTCGTTCACTTCCTCTTTCTTCTCGCACGTCCCCTCGATACACATCTTGTTGATTGCCTCGAAAAACTGCCGTGAGAATTCCTTCTTCTCCGACACGGGATTGTGAATTCCTTGCTCGCTCATGCGGCAAGCGGCATTACTGCAGAGATACCAGAGCCTGCTGAACGCCATCTCCGGCGGGCGGTACGCCTGCATCATCTTCTGAAAGTGATAGAGGATGACGTGTTCGAGTTTCGTAATTTCAACAACTGTACTCATCTTGTCATCTTCTTTCTGATCCTCCTGTCCTCCTCATCTTCTTTCTGATCCTCCTGACCTCGCCTCGCCCTTGCGGTTGAACCGGACATCGAAGCCCAGCAACGTTGCGCATGCGATGTAGAGTGCACGGAATATCTTCATAACCTCTCCGTCAATGTGAAACCTGCCTCCGTCGTTCAGAGAACGGCGGCTCATACGTCGCGTTCTCCTCTATCTGCGACCGCTTGCGGATAATGCCCGCATCCAAATCAGCAAGGATGAATCGCAGCATCCGGAGAGCGCTCGGAATTACGGCCCGCTCGTAGAACTGTCTCGGCGTTTCTCCGTTTCTGATCAGCAGTACTTCCTGCTCACAGATGTCTCCCGTGTCGTAACCGTCGTCGGCCCAGAACCACGTGGCGCCGGAGCACTTCTCCTTTTGAAAGAATGCCCACCGGATAGCATCACGCCCGCGGTGAACCGGCAACAACGACGGATGAAAGATCAATGTGCCGAGCCTGGGCGCATTGATCTCTTCGTTGCTGATCTTCCTTCTCAGCAACGGTGCTATTGCAGCGTCGGCTTCGTTGGGCACGGGGACAAGCACGGAGCCGAGTCCCTCGATTTCTTCGGCAGCGAGACCGACGATAAGGTCGGCCCGGTCGCCGTACAAGTATATGCGCATCCCAGTTCATGCCTCCCCGCCGACAAACTTGAATGCCTGCACGGCCCGGAAGTGTCCGCCGTATCCGGCTTTCGTTGCCGTCGCCCCGTGCTTCCGCTTGTGTGAGCGCTCCATCGATCTTCTCGAGGCCAGTTTGTTCGCACCGTACAGTACGGCCCCCGTCTGGCGCCATCCCGGCGCTTTCCGCAGGGCCGACGCGAGTTGGGGGTGCGACGTGTGAAAGAACGTGGGGAACGGTTTTCCGCATCGACCATTTCCCTGCAGATGATGCTCGCACACCCACGACAGGAACTTCACGCCGACGCCGGCGCCCTGCCACTCCGGCAAGACAACGAGCCTCGTTGCCCTATAGGCGCTTGCTGTGAACATCGGACAAACCACAACGTGACACACCAGTTGGTCCTCAAACGTTCCTACAAAGTTCATTGCAGCGACCGGCATAGGAAGATCTAAGTAGTAATGCGGCTTAAACAGCTTCCAGTAACGCTGGTCGGTGCGCCAGATTTTGAGTATGATCGGCGGGCGTCGCCAAAGTCGCCCCCTTGCGAACGACCCGTTCGCCGTGTCATACACCCAATCGGGTTCAAGCCAGTCGATGATGTCGTAGTGACACGACAGCAGTACCGCTTTGCCCTGCCCGCGTCGCCATGCCTTTTGAAAAGCCGAGGCGCCGATCCGTGCAATCTGCCGGTCGACAACACTCGTGAACTCATCGACCACAACTTCCTCCTGCCGGTCGGCGATAAGTCTCGCCAGTCCGGCACGGAATTTCTGCCCGGTCGAGAGCACATGATACGGACGCAGCCACGCCGGCACGTCGCCGAGGCCTACGGATGCAAGCGCTGCAGTTACGGCGTTGAAGTCGCCCCCCGGTGCGATGTCGTCAATGATCGGTTTGCCCGAAGACCAGGCGGCGTCCATATCGTACATCCGGTTGCCGCCGAACAGTTTCTGTCCGATGCTGCTTTTGCCGCTCCCGGACGGCGTCTTTGCAGATGATGATCACGCCGTACTGCTGCTTGTAGCCCTTGTTCTTGTCGGCGGGCGGAAGCCGACGTTTTCGTGTTCCCACGAATTCCCCCAGAGTTGATGGTTGAAATGGTTGGTTCCCCTTGAGGTTCTTGGACGTGAAAATCTTGGCTCGTGTGGCCCGTGTTCGGCGATTCGGCCATCCGACTTCGCTTGCTTCCGCTCTCGATCCAGCGCAAATTGTAGGTCGAGGAGTTGGTTAAATTATGTGGCGCCGGAACTCGTGAAGTCGACACGCACCCGGAAAATTTCATAAAGGATACTACCGATGACTGTGACAAATCTGCCCGCGAGAGAACTCTACCAGAGACATTATGCCGAACAGATTGCTCACCTGAAACGGAAACGGAAAGAACACAAAGTGCGAGCAACATCAATAAGCTCCGGCCTCATCGAACCGCATTTCTCTCCTCTGCACCGTCTCGTACTTCCACTCGCCGAACGGCGGGAACGTTTCAATCATCCTCACACACATCTCCAGCGCGTCCGGGCCGTCGTCGCCCACGCCGCCGCGTGACACCTGACCGCCGTTGGGAAACGCCTTCAACTGTTGTATGAGTAGTTCCTGATCTGGGTCTTCCAGATCGAACGTGATGGTGCCGTCCTTCACATAATCCACCAGCCGCTCTATGCGGCTCTCCTTGTTTTCGTTCTTCGTGTCCACTTTGTGGAAGGGGAGGAGGCCGTATTGTTTCGCCAGCCGCTTGTACTCGCGCTCGAGCAGGATGGCAAACCCGATCATTTCAACTCCGAAAATCTTCGGGTGATATTTCCGGTTCTGTTCGTAGCCTTCCTTCAGCATGTCATCGGTTGAGCATTGCTCGATGGCCGCTTTCACAACCGGTATGTGGATCGTCTCGCCGTCCGGACGCAGGCCCACGCCCACGGTGATAGTTGCCTTGTAGTCGCCCGCTTCCTTCGCGCTCGGGTCCACGGCAGAATAGAAAACATACTTGCCGCCGGCGATCTCGCTGCGTGTGTGGTAGCGGAAGTAGGCGTCCTGAAATTTCTGTCCCTTGCGCGCACGCGGGCGCTGCATCATCTCCGCGTCGAACGTGTCCGGGTCGTCGTGCCGCTCTTTCAGCAGACGGAGCGTCGGGAATCGATATTCCCATGCGCTCTTCCAACCGGAATCGAAGCCGGCATCGACGCACTTTTTGGCAATCGCACGGTCCTGTTTTGTCTCGAGGTCATTCGGAATGAGCGCCCGGATGATCTCCTTGTGATAGTGCCCGGTATTCTTGCCCGTCATCAGCTCGTCGGTGATGTCGCCCTTCGTCACGTAATTGGCAAGGAACACCCCGCTCCACCGGGGACTGTTCACGGCCTTTAGGTAGTTCCCCTTCACCATTTCGACGAATTTTTTTGTGATCTCGATGCTGTCGGGGTTTGTCGGATCGCTGATGTCATCGAATACTAAATGATCGGGGCGGTGCGTGTCAACTTCCTCGCCGCGCAAACCCTGCAGGCGGCTGTAGCTGTAGCACGCACGTCCGTTTTTCAGTTTGATTGCGCCCCATTCCCATTTCTCTGCCCCAACCAAATTACCGAAGTCCTGACGCAGCCTCTTGTTGTATTCGAATTCGATCTTAATCGGAGCAACTTTCTGCTCTGCCTTCGTTTCCGTTTTGGCAATGATGGGGATAAACCATCGCATCAGTTCGGCATCATCAGCGCAGAGCTTCCGCACCACATCGATCTTGCCGAGGTGCGTGCTCTTGGCGCTCTCGCGGAACCCGGTGATGATGTGGAACCTGCCGAGCGTGTTGGCGAAGGCGTACAGCTCTGTGTGGAACGGAGCGAAGCCCGCTTTTTCGGGGTCAATCTCGATGCCCGGCGTCAACCCCACATCCGCATATTGTTCAGGCAACGACAGATAATGTTTGAAATAGCAGCACGCGAAATAGATCGGGTCTGCAAGCGCACGTTTGCGCCGTGCAGTTTGAAGCGATACGTTTTTCGGAAACGGTGTCGCCTGCGCCTCAATCTCCTTAATGAGTGCGCCGAATTCTTTATCGAAGTCTTTTGGCGTGAGCGCCATTTAGTTTCTCCGTCCGTACTTTCGCTTCATCTCCTCGGCAAACTCGCGGAGGAGCGGGAGATTGCGTTTCAGCTGTTCCTGGTCGCGTGCCTGCATGAACTCCGTATATTCACGAGCCATCAGCAGCAGGTCGCCGAGTTTGTCCTGGTCTTTCAGCAGCTTCTTCGATTCTTTGATCAGGTTGGTGAGGGCGAACAGCTTCTGCGAGTCGAGCGCCTCGATGCCGTTTGCCTTCACGTCGTCGGTGAGCTTCTGCATGCTCTCGACCGCCGTGCCGAGCATATTTTTGATGATGCTGACGGAGGTTTCGCCCATCATCTTCCGCTCGGCTTCCCACGCGTCGTCCTTCGCCCAGCGATACACGGTTTTCACCGGCACGTTCAACCGGGCGGAGATTTCCGCCTCCTTTAGGCCGTCCTCCACGTACATCTGTTTCGCCCGCTGCCGCTCCTCGTCGTATGCCATTGTGTTGCCTCAAAAAAAAATCCGAACCCCGCGCGCGTGCGGAGTCCGGCTTTCATGTGATAGAAGAACCGAATGAACTATGTCAAAGATACACTAAAGCAACGTCACGGTCAATTGTCGGGGAAATGAATCTCGTCGGCTGTCACGCCACTCCACAGCGTGATGTGCCATTGAAAAACACCCCTGCCTTTGTAATCGATAACGATCTTCATTTGCCTATTCGTCTTGGCAACTTTCCTCAAAAGAGCAATCAAACAATCGAGCATGGCATAGTTCTCCCCCAAGAACGAAAAGTATTCAGAGTGAACCCAGAGTATATCCGGCTTTGGTCCGGGAGCTGGACGTCTGCGTAACTTGCCCTGATAGAAGCCGCGCCGGCGCGTCCAAACGTCCTCAAAGAGTACGTCCACCGCAACGAGTGCGATGACGCCAGCGCGTTCAAACGCTTATCGTACCGCACTTTCGTGGCGGTGACTGACGCTTTGAGGTTTATGGACAAACTCAATCTACCGAATCGCATTACGTGTGTCAAGACCCCCTTAAATGAATCCATGTTATCATCCCGCCCCTGTCTGATGCCGCCGCGGATATGTCGGGTACACTCGCGTGGCCGCACGTGCTTCCCCGAATTCCTTCTCCGTCATCCCCAGATCATTCATTGCGTAGCTGCGCAGCTCCTCGCCGTTCATGAAGCGCTTGTTGTTTCTTCCCCTCATCCCACGACGCCCACCGGATGATCCTGTCGCCACGGTCACGGTGTTGTTCTTCTTCCGCTTCGGCAAACGAATGAAACCGCCGGGCTTTGGAGATGTCTTTCGTCCAACCGGTGCCGCCGGTGTGATACCATGTTGAGCCGTCGTGCCGCTTGCGGGCGATGATGTACGTGGTGATGAACATAGTGCCTCCTTGTAGTGTCTGTGAACATAGCCGAGCGTGATCATCGAAACGGCGTCGCCGTCGAATGTAGTATCGAGCTCGATCGCCAACGGCGGATCGAGCTTATGAAGAAGGCTCCGCACCGCCGGCCTCCCGGACATCGAAAGCAGGTGAATCACGGTCGTACGATCCAGCCGTAATGCCTTGCCGATCTCGTCATGCCTGTATCCGGTTTTCTCAGCTGCAAGCGCAATTGCAGCACGGAGGTGAACAACCGCCGGCTTTCTTGTGCGCTCGAGCGAATCCAAACCGGAAAGGGCGGAGGCGTCTCGGATAATGTCTGCGAGTGGCTTCATGGCTCTTCCCCTTCGAATTCCGAGGCCGGCCGGATTTCGCCCGGCCTTCCTCTCAATTTTCTTTGAGCCGCCTCTTCAGTCGGGAGGAGGAGGGCATTTTCAAACCTGCCCGACCATCCATCCTGTGGCGTCAGGAATTGCACGGGAGTAGTTCGCCATCTCCGCACGTTGCTCTCCGGGCGCATTGCGACGAAACCTTTCATCTCGCGTCCAGAGCCTCCGGCAATTGACACAGGCTGCAGAGTCCCTCCACATCGAAATGCGGGCCGAAGATCGCTTGGCCTTTGTACAGAAAATGTTCACGTGCTTCGTGTTCCTCGGCGGTCAGCACGCACTTCAAGGCAGTCCGCACAATCTCGCTCTTCGCCATGTGCGGCGAGAGGATCCATTTTCTGGTTGACCATGTGCCGCCGTCGGCCCGGAAGCGCCCCTGCAGGTGTGCGTTGCCGTAGCTGTCCAACACGATCACGGCAAACTCCCAATCCTTGTACGTCACGTGCTGCAGCGCTTCCTTGTAGATGCTTGCCGCAACGTCGAGCTGCACGTCGGGAGTGTTGAGCGCTGCATGGTTGTATTCGAATTTCATTCATTCCCCCTGTGTTTGTTCAAACATTCGTATGGCGTATTCAATCTGTGCGGATCGCATCTCCGTGAACTGTTTCAGAACCTGCATTTGCTCTGCTGTGAAGCAGCTCATGAAGTGTCGCAGCCATCTCGCTTTCATCTTCTCCTCTGGCAACTCTTCGTAGTATCCTTCGTAATTCACGAACGTGGCAATGGTGGAGATAACCTCACGCCTGGTCATTTTGTAATCGTGATGATAGTCCATGCCGTCACAACGTTCCCTGTTACCCGGCATTTCCGTTTCTGCGATTTCCCGATCACGCCTTTCTCGCGCAGCTCGAACGTGCGGCCAACGACGAGGTTGATACGGGTGTTGAGGTGCACACGGATCTCCTCATTCGTTGCATCGTCGTGGCCGAGATTCTGCAGTTCTCTGAATGCGTTGAACACCCAAAGCTGTTTCTTGGTGAGAATGTCCGGATCGAGCGTGAGGCCGATATGTGACAGCTTCCGTGTATCGGTTGCGATCGGGATCGCTTTAGGCGCTTCCGTGGCGAGATATTGATCACGCTTCGAAAGACCTTTATTCTCGTTTTGAAACAGCGGCAAACCGGCTGTCGGATGAGCATGGAGTATGTCGGCAACAGCTTCATTACGTTTGTATCTCATTACCTTTGGTTCCCCCAGAACCTTCTTATCGTGCGGCCCTCGTTGCGAGTTGGTAGCGTTTCGTGTCCCCTTTGATTTGTTCGTCGTACTCCGCCCGCAAATTGCGCATACAGCCCAGAGGAGAGCTGCGGACGAACCCCCCGGCAAGTCCGGCAGCTCTCCCGCACTGTGTCAGCCTCCTTGCCCCCAGTGCCTAATCATAATGAAAACAACTACGCTTGCACCCCAGCCAATCCAGTTCGGCCAGCAGTACGCAAGTGCCTTCCAAAAATTCTCCCGCCACATTTCATCCGGCGGGTACCAATTGCGTAATGCGCCCATATCCTCGTGCGTGAGTGCATCGAGGCCGATGTGCAGGATGTAGGCCGCGGCGGCGGCTGTCAGCCAATCGTGGTGAAACACAATGCCATAGCACGCGACGAACGCCGCGAGGAATGCCGCACCGGTACTGTGCATTTTCTCGTACCAGTTCCAGGCGTTCCAGTTTTGTTTCACGACCTTCTCGGCAAATCCTGCTATGTCGTGGCTTGCGCCGATCACGGCGCTGGCTGCTTCAATTGTCCACGGCAAATCCTGCCCGGTAATAAGTTCACAGGCTTTGATGGCCATGTAGCCGTGTGATGCATGTTGTATCGTATCGATGACGTTACCCCCCAATCGAGAAATGGTCGAGAGACTTGAAGAGACATATCAGCATCGGGGGAATCGGCGCAAGGATCAGCGTGTCGCATCCGGTGAAGAACCCGATGAACATCAGTGCGGCGAAGCCGAGCGCTGCGAGAAACCATTTATCCGCTTTTGTCATTTCGACCACCTTGTGGGAATTGAAGCCCGCCGCCTCCGTTCCCCCCCAACGGAAGCGGCAGCGTGTGAATTACTTGAACCGTTCCGCCAGTTTGAGCCGCAACTGATCGAGCCACGTAGAGCCGAGCGTCATGGCAAAACTGACGAGCCAGCTGTTGCCCGGTTCACCGAGCTTGCCCACGAGCCACGACACACCGAGACCAAGTACCGGCACGATGATGAGCAGGAACATATCTGCACTGCCGCCGAGCGCAACGCGGATTTTGTTTGCGACGAATGCAACGAGCCACGTGCCGGCGATGGACATGAGTCCTTCGACGATCTGGCTGATGCCGGGCGGTTCGGGTTCGCCGGTTTGCGCGTAGACGACCTTTACGACAGCGATTGCCAACACGGGCAATAGTGCCAGCAGCCACCGTGTGTGCAGAAGAAACTTCCGGAACTTCATTGTGTACCTCCTTTTGATAGATGAGTGAATGAGTCGCTACTGCGACGTGTTGTTGAACCTGTTAAACAAGGTTTCCATACTTTTCTTTGCTTGGGCTACCGTCACATCCGGGAGCGTTGCCGTGCATGTCGGGCATCGTTCATCGGCAAAGTGTGCCGTGCCGCATGTACACTCAATCCGTAGCCGCGGCTTTGGCTCGCTCTTCTTTTTTTCTTTTGTGAGGATGCCTTTCACGTAGCGGATGTTCCGCACGTTCGCCTCGGCCGCAATCTTGATCGCACGATATACGTTGTTGTAGCCGTGTTCCTTCGCCAGCTCGAGGAGTTCGTGCAGAATGATATAGCCGACCCGTCCATCACGTCCCCAGCAAGCGAGCAGATACTGCTCCAAGTTGGCGCCATTCTGCTTGTACTCTTCATGCGTCACGTCGACCTCCCGCCTTGACCGCTGACCTCTGACCTCTCACCGCAGGATTCCGATGCAACACCTTCGTCGCCGCTAGCGCCGCTTCGGTGATCGTGTGGATGCTCAGTCCCCGTTCGTTACGCATGATGAATGCAATAGCGCTGCGGATGTCGGAGTAGGTTTCCTGCGGCTTCCTCATCATGGTTCCTCGATGTCATCAATGTCGCCGAGGTCGTAGTTGGTTTCGGCGGCACCAAGTTGCCGCTGCGACGGGATGTACGGAAGAACGGCATATTGATTCCTCAGGCGAGCCTCGGCAAACTTGCGACAGTATTCCTCCGTCGTCGGAGTCATGCTGAAGATTGAACTCGGGCTGAAGAGTTGACTGTGGTTGAACTCAGTATCACCCTTCGGTACGTCAACCTGGAACATGACGGAGCTGCCGAATTTGCGTGTCGTGACACGCCCGGCAAGTTGCGTGTGTCCGAACACCTCCACGTAGAACCAGCCGCTCACTTCCTCATCGTTAGCATTTATCGATTGTTCGTTCATACGATCCCCTTCACATATTTTTTTCCGGCCTCCGTCAGCTTCCAGAGCGAGAGGCGGTAGAGTTTCCGGTTTGTGACGAGTCCCTCATCCTTGTACACAGCGAGCGTGCGACCGATGCTGTGCACCTCATGGTCGGTGAACTTCTCCATCATGGCGGCGGCGACTTCCGTGCTCGAGCACTCGGCGGTTCTCTCGGTGAGTTTGGCAACGGCCTTCAGGATGAACGGCTTGTTGTGTTCCGATTGCGCAAGCTGTACCGGGTCATGGCGCCGGGGTTTGAAGTTGGGGAAGTGATTCTTCCTGACCTCACTCCCGGCCCCTCCCCTTGAAGGAGAGGGGGGACGTTTCGCAGATGCTCTCATCCCGCGTCCTCCGCATCGATCTTCGCCTCGTTGATCGTGAAGAAGGGCTGATCTTTCTTTTGGGTTTGCGTCAGTCCGTACTGTATGAGTCTATCCGCAGGGAGATTCAGCGCCTTGATGGCATTCATCACCAGCGTGTACCTCACCCTGACGCACCCGGCAAACTGTTTCAGATCGGCGATGCGCTTTGCCACGTCCTCTTTCGTGAAGCCGCGTATGATGCCGAGCTTCGTCGGCGAATCCCTGATGCCGATCGTTCCGTAGTCGAGTTCGAGCGAGCGGAAATCTTTCAGTGTGCGCTTATTCGTTTTGATGTATGCAAGAACGCCGTCGGCGAGCATCTTGCGCTTGGCATTCATCGGAGCAATCTTCGCGGCTTGCTCTTCGCGCAGTTTGTCGATGGCATCGTTGAGAATAATCTCCTCGGTCTTGATGTCCCTGTCGAGCCTGCCGATGTCACGGAGTGCGAGGTTGGCGTGCGTAGTATTGGTGATGTTCATGGTTCCCCCCATTTGTGGTTTATCGTTAAGAGTTGATAGGTGACGGTTTTGGATTTCGCCGTGTGTATCGCCGGAACTCGAAAAGCTCGGTGTGTGAAAGAGTCCGGCGGCCCGATTCATGATTCTGTTCGATCATTGCGATCATCGCAGTGATCACCTTGCGCAGTTCGGCAGCGCTGCACTTGCGGGTATTGTCCCAACCGGTGAGCCGCTTGCAGAGCGCCGACGTTTGCTTCCAACTCCAGCCGAGATACTCCATCAGGTGCGGTATCATGTTGTGCTGTGGCTCGTTTGACCTGGCGGCCGCCCGACTGCCAGAAAGCCGTCGCAGAGCCACAAGCACAAGTTCTAATTCATGATCGGTCAGATCGGTGCACGAAGTTTTCCCCCGGTCGTTCGCTGCGAGCACAATCGTGCGGTACGTTTCCTCGTCTAACTTCAACCGGCCGTAGGCGACGCTGTGAATGCGGCGTATGAGATCCGGGCGGTTCATTTGCCATCCATCGGCTGGTTCGGATTGTGCAGGAGGTAGAACCGGATCGAATTGAACACATCGCGGAATATACCCGGTAATCCCTTCTCGCCCGGCGTCACCGTCCGCTCCACTTCCTTGCCGTCAACGGTTGCTTTGAATGTGACGCTGCGGATTTCGATGTTCATCACATGTATCCTTTCGCCTGCTCGATCATGTCGGGGGTGATCTCGGTTTCTTCCTTCGACTGCATCAGATCGTATGCGTTGGCCATGAGGTTTGAGAGCGCCCGTATACCGCCGCGGTTGCGTGAGCTGCGGTTCGCCCAGTTCACCAGGTCGCGCATCTCGGCACGTTCGAGCGATGTGGGGTAGCGCTTGATCAGCATGATGGCGTCGCTGTCCTCCAACTCGCTCACGCGTAACCGGAGGGAGATGCGCGTGTCCATGTACCGCAGGTCGCGCTCGCGTTCGAGTACTTGTTCGAGCTTGCCTGTTCCCACCAGGACAATTGCGCATCTCCCTTCGTTGTCCCCCCAAATAGTTCTGACCGACGAGAGAATTCTCGGCTTGATTTCATCCGCCTCGTCGATGATAATCATGAGCGGTTTCTCCCGCCGTTGTAGCGCCCGGATGATCGTCTCCTTGCGGAAGCTCGCCGGCCCGTTCATGTGGTTTTCGATCTTGAGCGCCTTGGCCAGTGCCTCGAAGAACTCCAACAGCCGGCTCGTTGCGTCGATGGTGATGTACGCCGTGTCGTCCGGGTGCAGGGCGTGGTACGCCTGTACGGCCGTTGTTTTGCCGCGTCCGTTGTCGCCCACGATGATGGCGATGCGTTGTTTCTTGTGCGCCCATTTGAGCAGCGTGTGAATCTCGGCGGCCGCTCTCGTTTCGAGAATCGAGTGCTTGGCGACGTAGTTCATCCAATAGCGCACGAGCGCTGCATCGAGCTTCGCTGTATCGCCTTCGTACTTGTCGTTGAGCACTTGCGAGATCGTTGACGACTTGAACGTCGTGAAACGCTCGATGTCACGCAGCGTGATGTCGCCTCGTGAGAGTGCCCCCCGTATCTGTTCTTTCACACGCTCAGGCGTTGCGCGTGAGTCGAGTTGTTCAACGAGTGAGAGTTTCAATGCGGTACTGATTTTGCTCATGTTCCCCCCTGGAAGACAAGTGTTAAGGTTTGGTTTGACATTTCACGTACACGCTCAACTGCAATTCCGCCGGCAGCCGGCCCACGTAGCCGTTCGGGAAGAAGAACCTGCACACGGCCTCGCCGTCGCCCCGCAACACGTCTCCGCTCGTGAACCGTGAGCCGCCGTCGGCGCCGATCACGATCATCATCGAGTCGGGTTTGTCTTGCACCCATGCCCGGACGCTGATCATGTCCAGCCAGTTGCTCCGCACGTGCTGAAAGTTCTCCACCTTCACCCAGGCGGGAGAGATGATTTGCGGCTCCGTGCCCAAGTCGCGGCAAGCGCCGAGTGTGCCGAGTGTGCCGAGTGTGATTGCGATGATGATAAAGAGTAGCGTTCGTTTCATGCTGCTGTTCCTTTCTATTTGAGTACGATCGAACATCCTTTGGTGAACTCGTTGATGAGCGCCGTTGGGCCTGTAACCCGGACGCTTACTTCCTGACAACGGCATTTGTATACTCCGTCTCTTGGCGGAACTGTAACACGCCGCTTGCATATCCGGCAGCCGACTTCAAGCATCGTTTGCACGTGACTTTGTTCTGGTGAACTTTTCTCCATCGTTTTGCCTTTGCTCCACAGATCGGTCTGCCGGAATCGTTCGCGTGAACTTTACCGTTGCGAGTGATGCAGTAGCCGTAGCGGGCGTTCACTCTTCCTCCTTTTCCCTCAAATCAATCCGCGGTTTCCCCGTTGCCATATTTTTCAGGGCCTCCGCGAGCCGCTCAGCGTCGTCGCGGTGGATGACGAAGAGGTCGTGTCCCTGCTGCATCCTGATCTGTTCTCCAACTGTTATCAACGTGATCATCAGTTCCTCTGCGGTTGTTTCAGTTCCGGTATGCGGGGATGAAACTCATAACTTAGCAGTATCTTGCCCTGGTTGATGGCGGTCGGCAGAACAATCAGTGTTCCCGTATCCGTCTCGAAGTGTACTGGTTGGCCGTCATCCGTGACGACGTTATTACGGTACAAAGGCTTGAGAGTGTTCATAGGGGATTGTCATTTGATATTATCAACATTGATCAGCGACAGCGGTGTCGCCTTGACTTTCTGCTTGCGGAGTTTCTCCGTCTCCTCGATCCGTTTCTGTTCATCCATCATCACGGTCATTTCCTTCGCCTTGCTCTCGATTCCGGTCAGGTGCACAACAGTCGGCACGTGCTTGCGGAGCAGCGCCGGGTCGGCTTCCTGCACGTTGTTGATTGCGGCGTTGAACAACAGCGCCTTCGCATCCTGCAGGGTGAAGCCTTGCCGCATCGAGACAATTTCTTCGTTGATCTCCTTGTTGCGGCGTGCACGCTCCTTCACGACGCTGAGCCAATCTTTCTCCGACACCCCGACCAGCTCCTTGTCGACTGCGATGGTCGCGAACTCGCCGTTGATGTACACGGCTGCATAACCGATGTCGGCGGGGTCGTAGTAGAGATGAGCGTACTCGCCGTTGTGTGCGTCGAGATCCATGCTGAAGTACTCGCAGCCCAACATGCGCACGAAGCCGCGGTTGATCTTCACGCCGCGTCCGTCGTTGCGGTTGCCGCTCCATTTCATCTGCAAAAAATCCAGCGAGCGCGGCTCGATGAATTTCATCTGCGCCTGGTTGACGAGGTAATATTGCAGCGGCGAGATGTCGCCGAGGTCTTTTCGGGGGCGGTTGTTGATCGTGTTGACGGCGAGTTGAAAGAGGTTCCGGTATTCCTCCTCGGTGAGGAGTGCGTGCGTCTGTACTTCCGCTGCGAGCGTGTCGGGTTTGTGCGAGTAGTTGCTGCCTTTGAAGCCGGGCAAGTATTTCAGAACCGTTTGCTGAATAATGCCAAACGTTCCTTCGACTGTGCCCTTTGCCTGCGGATGGCGGCGGCCGGTGTGCTGAATCTCGCAGATAAGCTGCGCAGAGCGTCTGGCCTCATCATTGAAGTCGATGCGGCCGACGCTCTCCCCCGTGCGCTTACTCTTATAGTCCTTGCCGTTGTCATAACGCAACACGTCCGGTGCGTCGACAATGTTCGCGGGCTGAAATACCGCCTTGCCCTCGGCCGTGAACCCGACGGCGGCGAAGATTTGCGTACCGAGACACGCGTGCCGGAATGCGAGGGCGATGGTGTTGGAGTTTGGCCGGTACGCGAGCTCGTAGCCTTTAATGAGTCCGGTGCGAACATCGACCAGTGCCGTGCACCAGAGCGGAGCGATCTTTCCGTCTTCACGGTACACGAGAATGTTGTCCTCCGTATGGTCGCCTTCTAACAATCCGCCCGGACGGTACTCGTCATCCGGCCGTGAGATGTAGAAGGAGTCGGCAGTCCGCTGGCTGCGGCTCATCCGGGATCTGCGGAGGGCGAGGTCTGATTTTTGTTTGTTGCGCAAGTAGCGGACCACGGTCGACGCGGCCGGGAGTTCATCCGTCGATACTGAATGATGGACTTCGCCGATCTCTCTCAGCACACGTCCCTCCCTGCACGCCTGCAGCAATGCTTCGTGCGATTTGTTGGCATTATGTCCGGGATGGGCGTAGAGAGCGGTGATAAAATTCTCAACCGTGAGATGCTCGCCGGTTGCCGTTACGACGATCATTCCGCGTGTGCTGATCAGCGTTCCGGCGTCGTCACGTTCCTTGCGGGCGAGCAACGACGCGAGCGCCTCGCGAATTTGCGGATGAAGGCAAAGAGGGTAGAGGGGATCGCCGGATTTCAATCCGTACAGCTTGCGCAGTTCGGCCTTGCAGCGGCGCTGCGTCCCTGCGCTGAAATTGTTTTGTTGTGCGATCAGTTCTTCCATCTTCGAGATATTTTGCTGTGCGCCGATCGATTGAAGCATCAGCTCAACCTTGCGCAGCACGTCATCGGTCAGTTTTGCTTTCGGCACTTCGGGCAGTTCTATTCGTTTCATGTTCGGGCGGTGAACAGTTAAGGTTCAGGTTCAGGTCAAGGTTGAGTATCGAGATGTCCGCTCATGAACTGCAGCGGGTCGAAGAACATCGCCACCATCGTGATGCTCTTTTGAAAAACCGTCTCGGCCCCCTTGCGGACAATGAACTTTTCGCCATCGTGCGCAACATAGAACCCGGTGCCGATCACGAGGCCCAACTTGCCCGGATTGGTTTCGGCGTAATCCTTCGCGTGCCGGATCATCGAGATCATCTGCTCGAATGCTTCCCGCCGTTCGCGTATATCGCGCACGGGCTGCTGGCACAACTTCGCAACACGCCGGTCGGCGTTGCGGCGGAGGAAGCGCTCTGCCGGTGTTGCTGCTTGAGGTTCGTACGGGCTGACGTGTTTCATTGGGCGGACTCCTTAGATTGTGGTTGAGAACTCTTTTTGATCACATGCGACTTGCGGCAGATCGGACAGTCGTGTCGCGTGCGTTGCTTCTTAGCCAGATACCCGTTCGTCACGAGCCAGTTTCGGATGAGCCGGCGACGCCGCGCTCCCACCTTGTGCGACCGCCGCCGGATGTAGTTGGAGAGATCCTCCTTCCGGACGCCTATAGCCCGCGCCGTAGCGGAAAGCGTCCCGGCGTGTTGGGAAAAATCCAACGGCATCTGCGTTCGAATAAATGCCATTTTTGAGGCACTACTCATCTTCCCAGACTCCCCCAAAAACGCCCCCTAATTTGACCGGATTTGAACGCCACCTTGTAGCCGTTGCCCTTCAGGGAGGCGACATACTTCCTCATTGAACCGGAGTCGGGCGTACTCACCTTGGTGAAAAGGCAGCGCCCACGCGACCGGACGATCAGCGTGCGGGTCATGCGGCCTCCGCGAGCGCAGCTTGATGCTGCTCGTAACAGTCGAGCACGTCGCCGACGAGTGAAACTTCGTTGATGAGATTGATTGCTTCGGGGGAGTTGCTGGGAGCGTCGTTGAGCCGGGCAATGAGCCGGTCGCGTTCCCGGAGTAGCCACTGATATGTTTCTTCGTTCATCCATCGGGGATGCCGTGAGATTCGACAGATCGTTGTTCGAGATGTAACGTTGTTCCATTGGCCCCCCAATGATCCCTGACTGTTGTTGGTGATGAAAAACTATCGTACCTTGGCTTGCGGTGGTTTGTAGCCGATCCGCTTCGCCACCTTGTGCAACATCCGGACGCGTTGGCCCTGCAACGCGAGCGTGATTGCCGTTGTTGTCACACCAAGGGCCTTTGCCACGTCGCCGTTCTTGATATTATTCCGAAGCATGAATACACGGACTTCGATTGGGTCGATCGTTTTTCTGATTGGCTTCCAGCGTGGCATTGGTTATATTTACTTAGTAATAAATTATTAGCGTTAATGTGGTTACAATATAATGTAGTCACATCACTTTGTCAAGAGCTAAAGTAATGTTTTTTCATTAAAAATATAATATGAGTGATTGGAAGCACGAAGTCGCCAGCCGACTGCGTGATATTGCGGATAAGCACGGTGGACCGAGCGCGTTTGCGAAATTTCTCGGCAGAACACCTCAGATGATGAACGATTATTATTCCGGAAGGACACTACCCGGCAACAGAGTACGAGCATTGATTCGTGAAAAGTGCGGCGAAGACATTGAATTCTACATTATGTACGGGGCGCGTGAAGAGATCGAGAAGAGATTCAAGAAGAACATCTTAGTTCACCTCGAGGCGTGGTATCCGGAGAAAGCGCAGATGCTGAAGTCGTTGGAATTGCATGGCATCACAACGGCGGAACAGCTAAATTTGATCCTGGCCGCCCGGCAACAAATGATTTTGAACGAACCCCAAACCACGTATAAAGCGAAAGGGAGAAAGAAATGAATTTCGACTATGTGAAGAAAAGCGGGCTTGAAAACACAATCGACAACATCGCGTGGGCGATAATGGCTATAGGTGCTTTCGTTTGTGCGGTGCTCATGCTCGGCAGCTGTGCCGACCTCAGTTCATATTCCGGTAGTGCGAAAACAGAAGCTTGGACGCGTGTAGGTATCGGGCTTGGAATTTTTGGCGGCAGCCTCGCGCCGTGGGCGATACTCAGGGCGCTGGCGGAGATTCTTGTTCTGCTCAAAGCACAGAACGGGAAAAAGGAGATCGATTGATGATCGACCCCATGTACCCGATCTACATCTGCCTCGGCATCCTCGCTCTTTGGTTCTTCGCCGAGAAGCTGCCGGAGATCCGACGGATGAGGGAAGCGGGAAAGAAATTCCGACACTTGACGGTAGTGTCTGAGACACTACCCACTTGACACACGCGGGAGAATTGATTACATTCGTACAGTTGACATAGCTATGTAAAATCGATTCTTCGATCATAAGAAAGTCGATCGTTCCGTAAGGAGTGGTCGACTTTTTTTTTTGACAAAATAACCCGCCCGACTTGTTCGAACAGCGTTCGATTACATGATGAAGTCCATCCCGGCATCCTCTCTTAAGCTCATAGCTACGGTGCTTGCGTGCGTTGTGTCGTTCGGGCTTGGGAGGTATCTGAACGAAGTGCAGAGGTCAGGGGCCGGAGGGCAGACGTCGGGAGTTAGTGAGATCGATACGTTGATCGCGTACTGGATCTCCGAACGAACTGCAACCGACCTGAGCATCGCTTCGATGACCGAGAGCAACGGCACGTACCGGTACGGCTTTTTCCCCGCACGGGTGCGGGATCTTGCCGACTCCATTGAGCAGCGGTACGGGGTTCCGGCGCCGGTAACGCTGGCACAGTTTGCGCTCGAGTCCGGGTTCGGACTGCGACACTTAGGGGCCAACAACTACTTCGGACATACCTATCCGTTCCGCCATGCCGTGCCGCCGGCCGGCTTCGTCGTGCGCGACACGCGTGAGTTTATCGGCGGCGAATGGGTAGTGCAGCGCCGCCGCTTTGCCGCCTACCGGAACGTCGAGCACTCGTTCGACGCGCACGGACGCCTGCTCGTCAACGTCTACGCACCAGCGTTGCAACATACCGGCAACCCAGCCGCCTTTGCGCGGGCCATCGCCAAACGCTACGCCACCGACCCGGACTATGCGCTAAAACTGATTACGATTATGAAGAGGTACCAACTTTTGAAGGGGAACGCATGAGCGCACTGAACCCGCGAACACTGAAGCTCGGCCAGCTCGAGGAGATGAAGCAGAAGGAATACAAGCTCCGTGTGTTTATCGACTACATGATCAAAGGGATCGTGCAGAGCTTTGAACCACTCGACCGCGATATGAAGTATATCGATAAGATCGAACCGAAGCGCCTGAAGATTCTCGTCCAGGACATCGAGCGCAAATGCAGCGAACTGTCGGGCATGATCAAAGAGAAGAACGACCTGCTGCAGGAGTTAGGCGAAGAATGACCCAGCGTGTGCTTGCAATGTTCGGAGGAGCGAGCGGCATTGTTGCCGGGTTTGCCTTTTGGCCGGTATTGCAGGATGACTTCTGGAAATTTCTTGCTGTCGCACTCCCATCGATCATCTCGATAGTTGTCTCAGTACTGAGCAGTTGGAAGAAACTGCGTGAATTGTTCGTGAAGGAGCTTGCCGTGCTTCTGCGATCCGAGTTGGAGGCGGCGACAAACACGGAGATTGAACGGATTGAGGCGGTGTTCGAGCGCGAGCGCGAGAGCCTTGCACAGGAAGTAACCGACCAGGTGTGGTACAGGATCGACACAATCAATAAGCTGACATCAGAGGTCAGAGATCAGAAGCCGGAGGTCAGAATTGAAGAATCTTTCGATGTTCAAAAACTCGCTTCCCGCTGATGCGGTGTACGCGCTGCGTGCACTGCACCTGAACGGCAAAGAAGCCCCGACGGAGTTTCCGCTTCTGATGCCCGGTACGTGGAAAGGGTACCGCAACGCAGAGGGGAAACAGCAGACGATCAACGTCACCGCGTCGGACATTCAGGCGGCGTACGAGTACCATCAAGCCCGCAAGCGGCGTGATCTGGTTTTGGATTACGAGCACCGAACGCTCACCGGCGAGGAAGCACCGGCAGCGGCGTGGTTCGACCTTGCCGTTAAAGACGGCGCGCTCTATGCAACGAACGTTCGCTGGGTTGAGCGCGCAAAAAAGATGGTCGAGAGCGGCGAGTATCGGTACGTGAGTCCCGTGTTCAAGCATGATGCTGTTGATAAAGAAAGCGGAAAGAAAGTACAGATGGCGCTCTTCAATGCGGCGCTTGTCAACGAGCCGTTCTTGGATGAGCTGCCTCCCCTCATTATGAAAGACTGCGACATTCAACTATTTCAATTCACTAACAAGGAGAGTACCATGAATCCAGTACAGCAGTTCATGCTGCAATTTCTTTCGCTCGCAACCGGCACAACGGACGATGTCGTAGTTGCAAAGTCGAAAGAGTACTTCAACCGCTTCAAAGATGTCGGCGTGTCGTTCAAGGACGAGGCCTCGATGACGGCGGAAAATTTCTTCAAACAGGTGAAGACGCAGTTCGACACGCTGACGAAGTTCAAGACGAACTATGAAGCTGTCGCTAAGGCATTGGGCGAAACAGCCGACGCGTTGCCTGAAAAACTCACAGCGCTGATTGCAGCGAAGGCCGACACGAGCAACTACGTGCCGAAGACAGAATTCATCGCATTGAAGCAGCGCCTCGACGAGCGCGAGGTTGACGAACTGATTGCCGGAGCCAAGGCGAAAGGGAAGATCTCGCCGGCGACGGAGCCGATGTACCGGGCGCTCGCTCTGAAGGATCGGCAATCGTTCACAGAGCTGATGGCGAAGACTCCGGACTACTCGGTTGTGCCGCTTAAAGCAATCGACACAAACCGTAAGCAGCCTGCCGACGCAGCGTTGACCGAAACAGATCTTCTGATTGCCGAAGCACTCGGCAAGGATGGCGACGAGAAGTACCTGACGGCGTTGAAGACCACGGCGAAGAGTTTGCAGAACTGACGGAAGACGGGGGACGGGCGACCGTCCTCCGTTCTGAAATTTCAATCACATTCACAAAAGGAGTTGAACATGTTGTTACTCAGTATTGCACTTGCGCTTCTCGCATTGTTCGCAATGTGGAAGCTGAAAGCGTTTCCGTTCGGGTTGGCGCTGACGGCCGACCGTGACACGCACGAACGGGATGGGAAGATGTTTGTCCACCCGGTTGCGGCAGCGAAGAAGATCTTCGCCGGCGCCCTGGTGGTTCTCGATTCATCCGGCAATGCCGAACCGGGAGCGACGGCAACCGGTAAGATTGCCGTTGGTCGGGCTGAACATCTTGCGGACAACACGCTCGGCGATGCCGGCGACGTCCAGGTTAAAGTTGCATCGGGGGTGTTCAAATTTGCCAATTCTTCCGCCGGCGATGCAATCACCAAGGCGGAAATCGGCGACGCTTGCTACATTGTCGATGATCAGACCGTGGCCAAAACAAGCGGCACAGGCACGCGCTCGATTGCAGGCTACATCATGGCTGTTGATGATGACGGCGTGTGGGTGAAGGTCGGCCCGATCATGTCGCTCTCCGGCGGACTCGTTGCGTCGAACAACCTGAGCGATGTCGGTACGGCAGCAACGGCTCGTGCCAATCTCGGTGTGAACAAATTCCCTCTCACGCTGCGTGCAACAAATCTGAAAGGTGCCGATGCAACTCGCTACCTTGTCGTGTCTCCTGTTGCAGGCACGATTAGCAAGATCTATTCGGTGTTGGAAGGGGCGGCACTCGCAACAGGCAACGCAACGTTGACGGGTAAGATCAACGGTACGGCAATCACAAACGGCGCCATCACGATAACACAAGCCGGCTCGGCTATTGGCGATGTCGATGTTGCGACGCCGACGGCGCTTAACGTGGTGGATGTCGGCGATGTGATTGAATTGCTCGTCGGCGGCACGAACACCGACACCAATGCGTTCGCGGACGTTACGATTGTAATCACAATCTAATGATGGATCCGTAGGGACGTTCAATTGAACGTCCCTACTCCAAGGAATCTTTTCAAACAACCAATCGGAGAAACAACATGTACAAACGTAGTATGATCATGCTCCCGCTGACCATGATCGTGATGTTTGCCCTGCCTGCGTTTGCAGGCACGGGGAAGGATGCCGCCCCGCTGTTCGGCATCGGCGCCGGACTCGGAGCGCTGGTTGCGTTCGGGCTTATCGTCAATGAACAGACATTGAACGGCCTTCGAACCAACTTCAACACCATCTTCAACCAGGCGCGCTCGGCGTACCAGCCGCAGTGGACGGATGGTGCGATGGACGTTCCCTCAAATACGTCCATGAACACTTACGGTTGGATGGCCGACTTCCCGAAGATGCGCGAATGGATCGGAGAACGGTTCTTCAAATCCATTAAAGAAGAAAGCTACACGATCGTCAACAAGACGTTCGAGGCGTCGGTGCGCGTGCCGCGTGAAAGCATTGAAGACGATCAATACGGCATCTATGCGCCCCGCTTTACTGCGATGGGTATGGCCGCGGAACAGCTCTGGGATGATCTCTTTTTCAAAATCTTGAATGACGGTTTCACGGGCAAGAGCTACGATGGGAAGACATTCTTCGCCACCAACCATGAAAGCGGCGGCAATAAAGCGTCGGGCGGGGGCAGCGCATTGAGCGCGACAAGCTACGCGGCAGCTATTGCAGCTATTAAGAGCCAGAAAGATACGAAGGGCGACCCGATGTTCAGCGGTACGGAGCCAATCACGCTATGGGTTCCGCCGGCGTTGGAGCAGACGGCACGCCTGCTGATCAATGCCGACTTCGTGAGCGTTGCCAATGGCTCAACACAGAACAATGTGTGGAAGGGATCGGCCACCCTCAAGGTATGCGGTAAGCTCACGAGCGCAACGTCGTGGTTCCTGACACTGGACTTTATGGGGCTCAAGCCCTTCATCGTGCAGAAGCGGCGGTTGGCCGATTTTGTAGCGCAGGAAAATCCGGCTGATCCGTCCGTGTTCAACCGGAACGAATTCACATACGGCACATCGGCCCGCGGCAACTCCGGCTACGGCCTGCACCAGCTCGCGTACGGAAGCGTCGGAGCGTAACGCTTCGGCAATCTCAGCGTGAAGTTGCGCTAAAGGGGAGGCGCAAATAGTCGTTTAGTCTGTGAAGTCTGTTTGGTCGCGAGATCGAACGGCTTCACGGCTAAATGACTGTAGGGAACTAAAGAGACTAAAGAGACTTGTACTCAACTCAGGCAGACATACTCAAACGGATCTCGGAAGCGGAGCTCTCGCAGCTCACCTCCGAGGCGGAAGACGTGATCGACAGCTCCATTGTCGATGAATTGATCGCCGCGGCGGATGCCGAGATCGACTCGTACGTTGCCGTGCGGTATGCCGTGCCTCTCGGCTCTCCGCCTGCGTTCATTAAGCTCTGCTCCGTTTCCATTGCACTCTATAGATTATTTGAACGGCGTGCAGCCCGGCTTGGAGGCATCAATGATGCGATCAAAGACGGGTACACGAATGCCATCAACACACTGAAGGCAGTCGCTGCCGGAAAGATGTCCATCGGTGTTGATCCGCCACCTGCCGCATCCACGACGGCAGGCAAGGCGGAGTTCAGCGCTGAGGAGCGGGAATTTACCAAAGATACGATGAAGGGCTTTTAGAAAAGCAGAGGTCAGAGGTCAGATGTCAGAGGTCCAGGGATTAGACATAGTGAATGCGAAGCTCGAGCGGATGCTTGCCATCGGAGGACTGGATCGTGAGGCATACCTCGAGATCGCAAACATCCTGAAAAGCGAGATGCAGGAAAACTTCCGCGTTGGCGGCCGCCCGACGCCCTGGCCCGCCTCGGGCCGTGTGCGTGCCTTCGGCGGTCAGACTCTGCGTCTCTCCGGGCGCTTAATGAACTCACTCACGGCGTTTGCTGACGACACGGGGGGAGGCGTCAGCACGAATCTTGTCTATGCCCGCATCCATGCGCTGGGCGGAGTGATTCGTGCGAAGGGAGAATTTCTCGCGTTCCGTGTTCCGCTCGGGCTGACATCAGTAAGTAAGCGCGGTAAAGAACTGAAGACGCCGAAAAAGAATTACGGCTTCGCACGCATAAAGCAAGTAACGATTCCGCAGCGAGACTACCGTTACATCTCGCCGCAGGGTATCAGCGACATTGTCACGGCTGCCGGGCGCAGATTGATTGTTGGGGGTACAGGTGGATAGGATAGCGCAAATCGAAGATGCACTGCTCGGCGTTCTTCGTTCGGCGAATACGGACGTGCCGGCATCGAGCATTGAAACCCGCAACGTTCCGCTCACTGAACAAGAGTTGAAGCAGATGATCGGCAAGGCGCCGTTCATCTACGTCGAGTACGGGGCAGGTGTTCCGAAAATCACCACGGAAGCGGGAGCTGTGACGGTAAAGCGCTGGACGTTTTCGTTGTTTGTTGCATCGAAGAGTTTGAGAAGCAAAAAAGAAGGCCAACGCGGAAGTTACGATGTACTCGACAAATGCTTCGACGCACTGAACGGTGTGCAGCTTACGGACACGGGCTGGTCGGCCAAAGTGAACTGGCTGAACGAACAGCTCTTCTACGACAGCGATGAGGGCGGAACAATTTATCAACAGGTGTTTGCAGTTGACGGACAACCATAACAATTATCAAAAGGAGTGACTCTATGAATCCAATTCTTGTAATCAGCATCATGGCCCTGCTTGCTGTCGGGTGGGTGATGTGGAAACAGATGGCAATCCCATTCGGGATGGCGATCTCGATCACGAAGGACGTGGGAGAGATTGCCGTCGGCGGCGGCAACCTGCTGTATGTGAAGGAAAAAACCAGCGCCGGCGCAGACCTCGGCACGCCGGACACGTGGCACACATTTCCAAATTTGCTCACCTCAAAGTTCATCGACACGGACGAGCGGAAGGACATCGTGCACGAGGATGCCTCACGCGTAACGATACGCTCGACGCGCAAGGTGGGCGTCGACGGAACAACGAGCCAGGTTTCCAAAGTAGTGCTCGCAACCAAGGAAGAGATGCGCGGTAAATTCTATGCGGTGTACTACCAGGATGCGCCGATGGCGAACGGCAAGAAGCGCGAGTACTACCTCGCCATTTGCCAGGGCTTCATGAATATCGAGAAGGACAACAAGGACGCTCAGGAACAGACGGTGAGCTTCAGCTTTGTGGCGCTGAAGAACGCCGGCGCCATCACGGTCGCCAACGGCGACCTGCCCAGCGTGAAGGTAACATCCGGCGCAATGGATGTCGCAGCCGGAGCGTACTACTCGGTTGCGGAAACCTGATCGGGTTCAGTTGTAGGGACGTTCTCCGAAGGAGTCCTTCGAACATTGAACGTCCCTACGGAATAATTTTCGGATTGATTTTCGATGGAGTGTCACAATGCTAACAAAAGAACAGCTTGCAAAAATCGATAAGGCTGTACTCGACCCGGCAACAAAGACCAGCGTTTTCGAAGTCGCCGACCGGTACAAACATTTCCACGGCAAGGTACCGCTCGGCCGTCCGTTCAGCACTACACGCTCGTCTCTCGCAGCGGCCGTTGTGTTGTGCGGCGAAACGGCAGTGGTGAAGTTCTTCGACGGCGATGATCTCACCGTTGACGGACGCAAGGTGAGCCAGTGGCTTGCCGATTGCGAAAAGGTGGAAGTAAAGTGATTTGTGCATACCGCACCGGTGCGGCAAAAATCCCGCACTGGTGCGGAATCAGGACTTGAAAGGAATATCCCCTATGGAAAAGGTTATTGGATTTGTCACGGAGCCGAGGTTTTATCGCGTCGGCTCTTTTGTTCTGAAGCAAGTGCCGGGCGTCGACCGGACGCTCGACGAGCCGGATCCGACTATGAAAGTGCTGGAAGTACTCGGCCTCACAAACGCACAATCAATCCTCGACATGACAATCCGCAAGTACTGGGACGACCTCGAGGCGACAGGCAAGGTGCGGAAAGCGCTTGCGATGGTACTCACTGTAGAGGGTAAGGACAAAGTTGAGAATAATGTTGAAGAGATCGTTGGCAAGATGAGTCGCAGGGTAGCAGCGGAAGTGCTGAAGGATTTTTTCGAGATGAACTTCGGATCGACGCCGCAGTCCGAAGTTTCTGCAGGCAACACGACATTGAACTGAAGGGGGATGGGAAGGCGACCGCCACGGAGGACATTGTATTTCTCCTGAGCGGCGGAGATGTGCGCAAGTACAAGGACGTTGTGAGTTTGACCCGCGGCGAAGCGCTGCACTGGATGTTGCTCATGGCGAAGCGCAACAAAAAGAGAGACAGAAAGTGATCGAGAAAAATTTCATCATCATGCGCGGCACGGAATTCCGTGTCACGTTCATCCTGACGATTAACGGCGACCCGGACTTGACCGGCTACACGGCGGAGGGACACATCCGGAAGTTTGCGGATAGCCCCGACCTGATCGGGGAATTCACGGTCGAGCCGGCACAGCTTGATGAGACAGGAGAGTTCGACGCTGTGCTCACGCCGGAGGTAAGTCTCAACATTGCACCGGGCAAGTACTTCTATGATGTCCGGTTAACGAAAGATGAAAAGCCCATCTACATAGTACGCGGCGGTGTGCAATTCGTTACGCCGGTGACCCGTGCCTGAGGTAATCGACATCATCATTCAGCAGGATGTTGTTGAGGTGGCACTTGTTGATGTCCGCCCGGCGGTACAGCTCGGCGTGCAGGATCCACAGCTCTATGCACCGCTCCATCACCGGCACGATATGTCGGAGATTGACGGGCTTGAAGAGTTCACACTCATCGCCGGCGAAGTGCTCAACGGACAGAAGCTGCTGATGATGCAGAACGGAGAGGCGTATCACTTTGATCCATCGGATGAAGCAAACGCCGACAAGGTTATTGGATTTTCAAAACACGCCGCTGAAACCGGAGCGGAGGTTGCTGTACGCAGGGTCGGGCCGTTGGAGAGCATGGTACTCGTACCGGATGCAGTGTATTACGCGGGACCGGACGGCTCGGTAACAGCAACGGTTCCGGAGTCGGGAGTACTGCTGCGTGTGGGCGCTGCAAAGGATGCTGAGACATTATTGATCGACATTGCAACACCAATCATAGTCACTTAATCACAAGGAGGTAGGGAATTATGGCAAACAAATATATCGCTCTTATTACCGGCAAGTTGAAGGAAGTCGAGGCATTGGTCACATCGGCGGGCGCCGGTGATGCCGGCAAAATACCTGCACTTGATGCAGCCGGGTTGCTCGATGCGTCGCTGATGCCGGTTGGCGTTGGCGCAACCGTTATTGTCGCCGATGCGTTTGAGGCGCTCACTGCTGGTAACTTTGTCAACCTGTTCAATGACGGCGGCGCGCTAAAAGTGCGCAAGGCCGATGCAACCACGAATGCAAAACCGGCGCATGGCTTCGTGCTCGAAAATGTTTCCGAGTCGGCCTCCGCAACCGTGTACATGCTCGGGCAGATCAACACCGCGGTATCCGGGCTGACCATCGGGTCGGATTACTTTCTCTCGACGACACCGGGCGGAGTCACCACCACGGCGCCATCATCGACGGGCAACATCGTGCAATTTATCGGGCGTGCAACGCAAGCCACAGCATTGCCTTTGTTGAATGTCAATTCCATCGAGGTCGCATAGTTGGCGGAAAAAAAACCGCTGGCACTCTACGGCGGAAATATCAAAGAGCTGCAATCCGGAGACACTCTCGGCGGCGCCGAAGGTGAAAAGATCACTGAGCTTGCTGCCCTCACGGCGCCCGTAGCGACCGACATCATGGTTGTTGTTGATGATCCGGGCGGCACAGCTGAAACAAAAAAAGCAACACTGCTCGATACAGTGAAAGGCGTGCTCGATGTGAAGCACGCGAAACTCGGTGCCGACGTCAACATCACCGCCGACAACACCTGGGCCGACGGGCCGTCACTCTCGTTGCCGGCGGGGTCGTGGCTCGTGATGGCACAAGTGACTCTGCAAAAAACTGCAACAACAGCAGTAATCTGGCAGGCACGGTTAACAGATGGCGCGAGTGCTCACTACGCCGAAACAGGGGCGAACTCGGCGTCGGTAACAAACCAGGGTGTGGCATTGACGATGGTGACGCTGATAGTGCTGACCGGCACGACAACTGTAAAGATCCAAGCAACGACATCGTCAGGCAGGTCAACTGCAACCAACATCAAAGCACAGTTG
>JAANMV010000056.1_pt1 | contig 115230 bp, 95 predicted proteins | sample 7279661 | NCBI WGS metagenome assembly JAANMV01 (sample SAMN14094540, study PRJNA606508) | bioreactor metagenome | isolation source: A lab-scale SPAN reactor treating ammonium-rich wastewater day 121 | place: Ireland: Galway | collected 2017-05-16
AGGGCTGCGCCGCCGGCCAGGTGCTGCATGAAATGCCGGCGCGACATGCCGCGGGGAGTGGGATACAACATGGATACTGCTCCTGAAGTGTGGATAAGATCGAGCGGGTTCGATTCGATCGGTTGAAACGGTGATGCCAGGGGAGGTACTCTGCTTAGGGTTCCGTGCGAACTACTCCTGGGAAATCTCCCACCAAGACTCTCGCATCCCCTGGAACAGTCTGCTAGAGTGGTGGTTAGATTTATCTCGACTCTGCTCCGGGTTTCGTGGGAAGCGAAAAGGATTAGCGCTTCCCCGAAACCTTTTTCGTTTGCCTTCTGCGAAACGTGCTCCGTATTTGCCGGTTAGTGGTTGAGGATGAATTCGTTGGAGTTCAGCAGCGCCCACCACACATCTTGCAGGGCCGCTTCCGTGTTTCCTTGCCGGCGAAGCCATAACTCTCGGGCCTGATTGATCTCGGGCTTGGTCGGGTTTCGGCCCAAGGCCGCCACGAACAGATCCTGGATGACGTTGGTCTGGGGACCTTGGCTCGCGGTGTTGGCGCCGCCGCCGGGCGGCGACGCCTTGGCGACTTCGTTCAAAAACGTGCCGCGCTCGCCGCTGGTGGCTTTGCGGATCAGATCGCCATTCCACATGACCAGCGTTTGCGAGATTGTGCCGTCGAACGTGGTTGCCTCGTCGTTCTCGTCGGTGTCGAGCGAGATGGCGAATTGCTCGAGCCAGCGGTTCTTTTCGCGTTCTCGCTCGGTGTAACTCAGTTGGTCGATCGAGGCGATGCCCACCGCACGGTCCGGCGAAGCGTGCGTGGCCACCAGCAGCGATTCATAAAGCTCCTCGGGTCGCATCTGGCGGATGTAGAAGCGGCTGAACAGGGCCACGCCCCCCAGCTCCGGCTGATCGGCGCTCGACGCATCGCGGCCGCTATTTACCTCGCGGCTGGAGAGACCATAGGCTTCGCTCAGAGTGATCCACCGCAGCAGCCGTTTGTAGTCGTAGCCGCTTTGGGCAAAGACGCTCGACAACTGCTCCAGCAACTCCGGATGGCTGGCGGCATTGTGCGGGCCCATGTCGTCGATCGGCCGCGTGAAGCCGTATCCGAGGAAGTGCGACCAGATACGATTCACGATCGCCTTGCGGAACATGCTGGACGACGTCGCCAAGGCAGCCAGCTCGCGGCGACGGTTGACGTCGCTCACCAGGCCCGAGGGAGGAATCTGCTCGCCCGTGATGAACACCGGGTAGGCCGTCTTCATTAGCCCATTGCGCAGCTCGTAGTAAATTTCGGCTTCGCTCGGGGTGTTGCCTTCGCCGGCAAAATCGGCGTCTACCAGGCGGGTGACGGCCACGCCGTTCTCGCGAGCGGTGACGGGCCGAGCCTGGCGAAAGAACGCGTTCAGCTCCCAGAACTGATTTTGTTTGGCGTCGTAGAACGGATGATTGTGGCACTGGGTGCACTGCACCTGCACGCCCAGGAAAATGCGGGCCGTTTTGGCCGTGGCCGGCGTGGCGTTTTCCTGAAGGTTGTCCAGCAGGTAATTCACCGCCCCGTTGAAGTCGCTCGCGCCGGGGGTATTGGCGCCGGTCGCGGTGAGCAGTTCGCTCACGAACTGATCGTACGGTTTGTTGGTGAGGAACGTCCGCCGCAAGTATTGCTGGAAGCCTTCGCGGTCCACCAACTCGTTGTCGTTGCTGCGGCCCAGCAGCAGGTTGGACCACACGTTGGACCAGTTGCGGGCGTACTCTTCCAGATACTCTTCCCCGGCCAGCAACCGATCGACCAGCTCTTGCCGCCGCAACGGCGAACGATTGCTGAGAAAATCCTGCATTTCGTAAATGGTGGGTATCCGCCCGATCAGGTCGAGGTAAACCCGGCGGCACCACTCGGCATCGGCTGCGGGAGGAGAGGGGGATACGCCCGCCTCTTGCCAGCGCTGTCGGATTTGATGGTTGATGAAGTCCAGCACGGCGTCGTCGTCGTGCGAGAGCAACAAACTTCCCGCGGCATCGGCGGCGCCGCGAGGCGCTCCGCCGCTGGATACCACCGAACCCGAACTATTCTCTGGCCCCGGACCGGCCGTCGTTGCAGGATTGGGAGCGCCCGGCGACGGAGTCGAACCGGCAACTGCCGATTCGGGCGCCATGCCAGGTGTTGAAGGCTGCCGCGGCGAATCGCCCTCGGAGCCGTTGTTGGCAATCCCACGCGGCAACGGAGGATGTGGCTGCCCGTTACCGCGTGGTTCGCTCGTACCCTCTGGCGATGACGATGCCACGCCGGAGGGGAACGTGCCCCGAGCCTCTGAATGGAGTGGCGCCTCTGGATGGAGTGGCGACCCTGGGTTGATCTGGGTCCCGGGGGATTCTGGTTGAACCGGATGGCTGGCAATCCCGGGCGCCGCCATCGGTGAATCGGAAGTGCCAGAACCAGAATCGTTGGCAATTTGGCGGCGGTCGGACGGGGCGTTGCCGATCGGTCCGGTCGTGCCGAGATTATTTTCCCCAGGCTGTCCTTGAACGAGCGAAGGATCGACGGGTTCTCGCATCCGCAGCCAAAGGCCGCCGCCTACCAGGAGGGCTACCGCAGCGGCCACTCCCGCCCAAGCCAGGCGACGCGACGAGGTAACCGACCAACGTCGTTGCGGGCTCGCGCCTCGAACTGGCGCCGACGCCGAATACCCCGACGCCAGCGAATCGGCCCCTTCCGCCGACAAGGGGATCGGTCGCATGGCCCGACGCGATGCGGCTTGACGCGATGCGGCTTGCGGCGCTTGCTCGGGCTGCGCTGTTGCCGGTGAATGAATTGCCGGTGATGTCGCCGCGATCGAGGATTCCGCAGCTGACTCTGCTTGGGTAGCGAGCCGAGCCAAAATGCGCTGGCTGAAATCGGGAGGCGCATGGCCGCCGAGCGATTCTTCGAGCAACGCGTCGATCAGCAAATCTCGCTCAAACCCGAATTCGTCGTGCGACTGATCGCCCACAAACAACCCGCGATTCGACAAGGCGCCTTGAAGGTTCGCAGCTTGAGGGTCGGTAGGGTGTTTTCCATTGGCGGCGGAAGACCTGTCGCCAGCGATTTTGTCACGGGGGCTATTGTCGCGGGAGGTCATGATGACAACCTCCGTTCGATGCAATCTCGCAGTTGTTGTTTGGCTCGCTGCATGAGATTCTTGGCGCCGTGTTCCGACATTCCGAGCGATTGGGCGATTTGGCCGCGCGACTGCTGCTGGCGAAAACGCAGCTCGAGCGCATGCTGCGCCCGGTGGCTGAGTTTTTGGCGGCAGAGTTCCAAGGCGTCCATCAAACCGGCTCCCTGATCGGTGGCGGCCCAGCGTTCCCAGGCGGCTTCCGCTTCGTCCAACTCTCCTGGCACGTACTTCGCATTGCGACGCCGCCAGGAAATCAACAGGCTGCGTGCCGACTTTCGCAAGTAAGCGGTGGTGGCCGCTCGATCGCGATCCTCAAATGGCCGCTGCAAGACCGCCAAAAAGGTTTCTTGGGTGAGGTCGTCGGCCAATGGCTCGCTGCACCCCAGCACACGCAAATAACGCCACACACCCGCCTGATGATCGCGGATGATGGTGGCGAGATCGCGGCCTGTCGTGCTAGGCTGCGTGGTCATAGAGAGAAAGCGCCTGGGCGGGGTATTTGTACTCAAAAAAATTTGCAGCCTGGCGACGGACAACAGTCTGTTGGCTGTAACGCCAATAAAAACAATAGGTTGCGGCTCTTAAGCCAGGCCGTTTTTCTCCGTATTCCGCAGTCGCCCTGTACCGTCCCGTCTTTGCGGCGGCGGGTTTGTGGCGATCGACGACAAACCAGCGGACGGACGCCCCCCCCAGGACGTCCCGAAGAATCGGGCGGACTAACCGGTACCATCGGCGCCAGGAGAGCCGATGGAACGGCTTGTCGGCAGTGTGGCGTGCGGCGCGCGGGCCCCCGCGGTGAACAACGCCCTACACTTAGTTTAGTCAAAACGTACGTCCAACAAACCTTCCAACCTTCCGCGGGGCAGCAGAATGAGCCAAACACGCGTGCTGGTGGTGGATGATTCGCCGTTAATCCGCGAAATTATTGCAGATACCGTGCGTGCCACGCCCGGGATGGAACTGGCGGGCGTGGCGGCCGACGGCCACCAGGCATTGCGCGCGGCGCGCGATCTCAACCCCGACGTCGTTACTCTCGACGTGCAAATGCCGCAACTTGATGGGCTGGAAACGCTCGTGCGGCTGCTCGAGCAGCAAGCCCTGCCGGTGATCATGGTTAGTGCTCAAACTCAACTGGGAGGGGAGGTTACGCTTAAGGCCCTGGATGCCGGCGCGCTCGATTACGTGGCCAAGCCTTCCGGAGGTACGCATGCATCGGCGTGGACGGCCGAGTTGATTCGCAAAATTCGCGCGGCGGCCGGTGTCGATGTTCGCCGCATCCTGGAAATCCGGCGACAGAGGAAAAGTCGCAGCGGCAAGCCCGCCGCAGATCGGGTACCGGGCGGTGCCGCTAGTTCCTCCAGAAGCCTGCCGTCTCGATCTGCGGCCGACTTCGAGGGCGCCTGCATCGCGCTGGGCATTTCGACGGGCGGGCCGCCGGCGCTGGCTGCCCTGTTCGAGGCCTTGGAGCCGCCGCAGCCGCCCATCGTGGTGGTGCAGCACATGCCTGCGGCGTTCACCGGACCGTTTTCCGCAAGGCTCGATCAGCTCTCACGGCTCAAAGTGGTCGAGGCGGGCGGCGGCATGGTGCTGCGCCCCAATCACGTGTTCGTTGCGCCCGGGGGTCAGCACTTGCGGCTGCAAGCGCGCGGGGCCGAGGTCGTAACCCAACTTGCCGATGACGACCCGGTGAGCGGCCACAAGCCTTCGGTCGACGTGATGATGGCCGACGCCGCCAGGCTCTTTGGCGCCCGCTGCCTGGGCGTGATCATGACCGGCATGGGTCGCGACGGCGCCGACGGATGCCGCGCCATTTATCAGTCGGGCGGCTATGTGCTGGGGCAAGACGCCGCCAGCAGCGACGTGTACGGCATGAACCGAGCTGCTTTTATCGAAGGCTTTGTGCACCGTCAGTTTCACTTGGACGATGCCGCCCGCGCCATCACGCAAGCGACGCAACGCTTGAAGGCATTGCAGCCCTCGTTGCGTTGACTTCATGCATCAGCAAGCGGATTGCGAAAGCAACCTTTTCTCGACCGCGGCGCGGCGCCTTGGTCAGGCGCGGCTTTCGGGCGGACATGGTTTCGCGTGCGCTTCGACCGGTAGCGATGTGTCCTCCACTCAAAATCGCCGTCCGCACCCGAAGAGTTGGGCGAAGTTGGCAAACCTTGCGGCCTCAGCAGACTTCACCTGAAGCCTACCGGATCGGGTTCCGATACCTTGCCTACGTTGCATCCCAGAAAGTACTTGGATTGCGCTTTGCTTGCCGTCCTTTGGCTTGCCCAACCGGCTTCCCCCTAGCGGGGCAGGCCCACTGCGGGCGAGCCAGGGTGCGCGAGCGTGGCGCGGGGGGACTAAGTTCCCCCTCCCCGGTCTGGATTGCCAGCCAAGGATCGCGCTCACGTTCCGGCGCTATCCTGCCTGGCTCGCCGCGCCTGCGGCGGAGCAGGCCGGGCATGCAGGCATTGCCGTCCTCCCTCGGAACATTGGCATCGCTCGCTATGAAGTTGCGCTACCTGCTTTGCGGATGGGTTCTCGCGATTTCCGCAGGGCTGAACGGACAGCCTGCCCACGCCCAGTGGTATAAAGCGCTGACGCAAGGGTGGGGATCGAGCAAAGGGGACGAAGAAGCTCCCGCGGCTCGAGGCGGCGCGGCCCAAAACGCCCGGTTTCCGCAGCGAACCAAGGTAAATGTCCAATCGGACATGCACGACCTGCGAGACCGCATCAACGCCGTGGTCGCCGACTATTACAGCCGGCCGCTCAATTCCCGGGACAACGACTCCTGGGAGGTCATGCATACGATCATTCCCTTTGGCGTCGATGCCGAAATCCGCTCGGGAGGTCCCCAAGGACAACGCCGCAACGCCATCGGGCACTTGTGCTACAACTACCCGCTGCGCGGCCCGCGAATGCTGACGATCAAGGACAATCTTCCGTTCGCCAGCATCGGGGTGGGTCTGCAAGGGCATCAGGCCCAATTCCTGGCCGTGCTCGCGCAAAGCCGGTTGTCGCGAAACTATCCGCTGCTGATCCAAGGGCGGAAATTCACGGTCGAAGATTTGATCAAGGCCGAGCAGCTCAACTGCCGCACCGGGACCGAACTGACCTTCACCCTGATTTCCATGGCGCATTATCTGCCGACCGATGCCACGTGGTCGTGCAGCCAGGGGCAAACGTGGGACATCGCCCGGCTGATTCGCGAGGAAATCCGACAACCCATCACCCACAGCGCCGCCTGCGGCGGCACGCATCGCCTGATGGGTTTGAGCTATGCCGTGCGGCGGCGTCAACAGCAGGGCAAACCGATCGACGGCGAGTTCGCCCGAGCCCAGGAATACCTCGACAACTACTTCGACTGGACCCTCAGTCTGCAGAATCCCGACGGCTCGTTCAGCACCTCGTGGCTGGTTCGCCGCGAGAACCGGCCCGACATCGACCGCAAGCTGCAATGCACGGGGCATATCACCGAATGGCTGGTCTACGCGCTGCCCAAGCAGCGTCTCCGCGACGAACAAATTGTGGCCGCCGTGGATTTCTTGACTTCGGCGCTGGAAATGAATCGCGGCCGGGACTGGAAAGTGGGGCCGCTTGGCCACGCGCTGCATGCCCTGGTGCTGTATCACCAACGGGTGTTCGAGTCCAAGGAAGACGAGCCTGGCGAACGCCAACTGCAAACCGAACCCGAAGTCGAGCAGCCGCTGCCCCAGGCGGAAGTGAAGGTAGACGTCGCCTCGAAAGACCGACCGGCCAAGCCCGCCGACGTGTCTCGCGCCGCTCCGCCCGCGTTCAGCAATTTGCGAAAACCCGCCGCGGCCGAAACCAGGCCCACGCCGGCGCCAGGGGAGCCAACCCCGGCGACGCCGGAACCCACGCCGGCCGACTCGTCATTGCCGGCCATTGTCCACGTGCGAAAACCGACGATCGCAATTCCAGAAAACGCGGGTTCATCGCGGTCGCCCATCGGCGATCCAGAAGATCCGCCCTTGACCGTGATCGAAGTGGGCGAGCGCCCTCGGCCGAGCGAGCCCAGCGAACCCGCCGACAGCCCCATCGATTTGGGGCCGGTGGCCGCGCCCGACATCAACGACCCGCTCGACGTGCAATTGTTTCGCGTGATCCAGAATCCGCACTACAAGGCGGCGCCGCCAGAGGAAGTCGTGCCGGCGCCGATGCCCGAACCCGCGCCGTTGCCGCTGGAACCGCAGTTGCTGCAAACTCCGCGCGCCGACGAACTGCCGCTGCGCGAAAAACCAGCACCCCGCATGCGGCCGGCAGATTCTGACGCGGCACCGGCGGATTCGGACGAACTGGGGATGGGTTCGGCGGCGGGCGTTTCGGCCGGGTTGTTCCGCTGGACCCGACTCGGAGTCGATCGCCAAGGCGATGCCGGGCCGCTTTCCGATGGCACGACCAAGCCGCCTGTTCACGTGGGGCTTCGTCCGCACGTCGGCAGCGGCCCCGTGCTGGTCGCGCCGCACTAACGGCCGCAGGCACGAAACGCCGGCCACGCATGCCGTTCACCAGTTCCCTGGGCGATTGGTCTGCCTCGTCCGCCGCGTGTCGCGTCGAGCGGCCGCTCGCCTGCAGATCATGTTCGCCCCGTGTGCCCGGCACGCTGGCAACCACGTCGGCGGTTGCTCAGAACGTGATGCCCAGACGAATCATCCAGGTGTCGTCCGGCGTGAACTGAGACGCATCGAACGCGGAAATATCGCGGGCAAACACGTATCCCACTTCAGCCACGCCCGACAACCGGGTGGTTGTATACCATTCGGCGCCCACCGACACCCGCAAGTCGCTATAGGTGAGCAGGGTGGAGCTGCCGTCGTCCAGCGTGATGGCCCACGAACCGCCGCCGAACTGACCGGCCAGGTAAACCCAGAGATCGTCGCAAACGGCGCCGCCCAGTTGCCGCGCAACACGCATCCGGGGCACGACCAGTTCCAGCCGGGTTTGGTCGTTGGGAGTCCAGACCAGCCCTCCCACGGGGAGGATCCGCGATTCGAGTTGCCGCACGACCGCAACTCCGCCGACGACCGTCAATCGCGGCGTGAGCGCATAGTCGGCCATTCCCCAACCGGTAATTTGAAACGAGTCGGAATGGAACTGCTCGAAATCGCCGTACACACCGGGCGTCATGCCAAAACTGACGCCCCAGCGATCGGTGATCGGCGAACGCCAGGAAATGTCGATGTATGCGTCGTAGACGCGAGCCGGCAGTTCGAGGTCCGCCGGGGCATTCCAAAAATGAAAGCCAAAACCGGGCGTAACCAAAAGGGCGGGCCTCCTTCGGTTCCGTTGCCGGCGGCAGCATCGGCGGCCGCCAAGGGCAACGTTCCCCCGTCGCGCGTCTCCCCCCCGACCAGCAGCTCCGCGCAGTGGAACAACAACTTCGCGCGGGTTTCGGGCAGCATGTCGCACGTTCCGCCCGCGCCGCGAGGTTGGGCGACCGGCACCGAAGGCGCCCCTGGTCCCGTGGCAGGGCCCGGCCTTTCCTCCGCGGTTCCAGTCCACGGCTCAGATGCCTTGCGGGCCGCCAACGAAAAGACGCGCGAACTGCGCCTGCGCCAAGCCGATCATCTCACCGAGGTCGCGAACCAGAACAGCAACGAGAGACTCGGCCAAACGGCCGATCGCTTGCGCGACCATGCCCAACAACAATACGAAACGGCTGTGATAAGGGCCCAAGCGGCGCCGATTTCGGAAACCGAGCAACCCGAATTGGGCACGGCTCCCGCGACCGCGCGTATGCCTGCCACTCCGGCTCGGAGCTGGCGCGATCGTATCCACTTTGCCCGGCCGTTCGGCCGGTAATGGCGTCAGCCCGCGAAACCCGCATGGTTACGGTTCGCGCTCGGCGTCCGCGCGCTTGCGTTCGGCCCTCATCCGGTCGTGGAGGCTGGAAAAGTAATAAAAGAAATTGTCGGCGGCCACTTCACCCAAGGCAAAGGTGAACAAGATGCGCGAGCCGCCGCGCGGCCAGGCAACTCCGTCCGACAACCGTAGCGTGTCGATCGTGGTCGAGACGCTTTCGCCCGGCCCCAACGCCACCGGCTGAGGGTTCTTCAGCGGCCCTTCGCTCGGCAGCCAATACGGACTGTTGTGGCACATGATCACCAAGCTGTCGTGCCAGCGAATGGTATCGCCGTCTTTGAGCAGCGCGGGCACGGTCCGGGCGGCGTTGGTGGTGTTGGTCACCGTAATCTTGAACTGGCCGTCGCCGAACGGATTCTGAAACTGCTTCAGGTTCTTTGGCGGTACTTGCTCCACCTCGATCGTGATTCCTTCGCCGGCGAACAAGGCCGGCCGGCCCGTGCCGGCGCAGGTTGCCTCCGCTTGCAGCTCGCTCTCCTTCGGCCACGCGGCATCGCCGCGCATGGCCCAGGGCGAGAATGGCTTGCCGGACTTCAAAATCCAGCCGATCGGCAGCGACAGCTCGGCCTGAACCGACTTCAGCGTCTCACCGGTGGCAGGCAGAATCTCGATCGCCTGCTGCCCCTGGCCAAGTCGAGCCGCAACCAGGTACCGCTGGCCAACCGTGAATGCCGGCGGAATCTCCGCGCGAATCGAATAGGAGAACTGCAGCGACTCGGGCAGCGTTCCCCGCAGCGGTTTGTCAGCCTTTTCAAATCCCAGCCGATAAGATCGCACTGGTGGCGAGCTCAACCCGACCGGTCCTTCCACGACCTCGGAAAGCGTGGCCACGAACACCAGCGGCGCCTGCCGGATGGCGGGCGACGGCGCTTGTGCCGCCAGCGGCAACGGCGCCGCGAAACCGCCCGCGATCAGTCCCATGGTCACCGCCGCATGGCGCAATAACGTTCGCATCAGGCAACACTCCGCGATACAGGAAAAAAGAAGAGTGAATCCAACGACTCCGTCCACGGTCAACAAACCATCGACGCGCCCGCCGGGTCATTGGTTCCCCGCCGCCGCAACTTTTTCCTGCCCTGCCTGGCCGCCGGTCCCTTAAATCATTCCGCACGCGCCCAGATCGCTTACACGGTGCCGGCGCCGCGGTCGTAGGCGTCTTGCTCGCGTTTGTACAGCGCCAGTTGCGACTCGAACATTTGGCTGCTGATTTTCCATTGAGGGTTGTCGGTGGTGTAGGCGTTGTTGTGCGCCGCGATCAGCCGATAGAGAAACTTGAACATGTGCCGGGGCACACGCAGGTCGCGCAGCGCGTCGAGCAGCCGCACCTGGCTCACGCTCGGATCGAACAAGTCGCTCAGTACCGGCGGCTTGTTGTTGGTGGAGCAGGCGCGGAGCCGGGCGTTGGCCACGTCGTACAAGGCCTCGCCCGTCCATTCCAGCGAACGCACCAGGTTTTGCTTGTCGAGCCGGGCACGCTGGTTGAAATCGCGGTCTTCCTTGTCGATGTAGTACGAAAGTTCGATCGGCAACAGCAGCTTGAAACCCACGCCGGGGTGCTTCAGCAGCTTGTTGTCCAACAGCGGCCAGAGCAAGGCCCGCATCTTCTCGGCCGAACCATTGATCAAATGCGGCTCGTCCACCCGATCCACCAGCACCACAATCCCGCGATAGCCCAGGCTGCGGAGAATGCCTTGCAGCTTGGCGAGGCATTCGTAGCGGTCGTCGGTGCGGTCGTGCGTCGGCAACGGCTGCCCTGCAATTTCGTCGCGGCGAAACTGCATCAGTACCCGGCTCAACCCCGGCCGGTCGTGGTGGATGACGCGAACCTGCTTGGCGACCGCCCGGGCTTTCCAATAACACTTCCAGCCTTTGAGCAGCCAGGGAATCCAGCCGGCGGCAATCACCAGGTACATCCAGTAATTGGCAAACGCCTGCCAGCCTTGCACGTTGAGAAAAATGATGAGGGCCACGAGCGTTATGAGTGCCCCCACGGCCAACTGCCAGCGGGAACTCCAGGTATGGAAATGCACCTTCTTGCGCAACCGGTTCCAGCGTTGGGCAAACGGCTCGGCCATCGATTGGTCGTAACAGGCGGCCAGCAGCAGCAGGTCGCGCGCTTGCAACCGGTCGAGGGCGCGGAGGTCGAGCCAGGCGTCGTCGTCGCTATCGCGCGGGCGGCGCTTGGTTTCCAGAATGCGGTCCACCAGGTCGGTCACGCCCAGCGCCAGAATCGCGTCCATGTGGTCCCACAGCTTCCATTCGGCCAGCAGGCGGTCGGCGCGATGCTTGCGGCTGGGGAGGGCGTCGCGAAAGCGATCGAGGAACGCGTTGAAATCGTCGTATTCAATAATGAACACCCGCTGATCGGGGTTGCGGCGATTGTATTCGGCCACGTGCCGCACGATTTGCAGCCGCATGGCGGTTTTGCCGGCCCCTTTTTCGCCGAACACCACCGCCGTGGCCGGATCTTGCGGATTTCCGTAAATCTTGTCCCAGGTGGGATGGTAGGTGCTGTCGATGCAGTGCTGCTTGAACACCGGATCGGTTTGCGCGTCTTCCTCGGCAAACGGATTCCGGTCGATCCCGTAGTGCTCAAGAAACTGTTGGGCTTTCATGGGGGCGCATCCTGCTCGGCGGAGATGGAGTTTCTAACGTGCTGGCCTCTCCGCAAGCTGCGGGGAAGTTTGCGGAATAAAACGTCGGTTTGCGGATTACCCGCCTCAAGAAAACGGATGCGCCGCACGCTGCGAAGGGGAGCACGGGATGCGGCAAGGCGAACCGCAACACGGGCGACCCGCAAACAGAAATGCGGCCAGGGCCGCTCCGTGGTTTGCAGAAAAGTCCCGCGGCAACGCCTACGCTGGCATTATGGAAGCTGGGCCAGGGACTGTAAACCGGCCCCGAGCGGCGGCGTTTGGCAAATGCCAGGGCCCAAGAACCCGCCCGACCAACCCCCTCACGAGGAATCCCGCGCCGCGAGCCGGGCGGGTGCAGCGCAGCGGGTGCAGCCGCGGCTGCGCGTTGCCGCGCATGGAGGCACGACTGGGGAAAACGGTCTGCCCGCGACGGATTGGGCCGCGGAGACGAGCAGCACCGAACTTAACGGCACATGGGAGCAGATCGCCGCAGGTTTGCGTTGAGATGCGAGGCGAGCGGCAAGCCTGCTCAAGTTTTTGGCCCGGCGGTTCGAATGGAAAGCCGTAGCGGCAAGCCTTCAACCTGCGTCGCGCCCCCACGCCGTCGGCCGCAATCGACATAGGACGTTTGGCGGCATCTCGTTATGATTGCCGCCCCGCCACGCCCTGGCAGACATCAACCCCACCCCCCGATCCGATGGATTGTGCGTAAGAGGATTCCGAGCATGCGCACCGTGGAACTGTTGGAAGCAGCCATGAAAGCCGCCCGCCAGGCAGGATATAAGATTCGCATGGAATGGCTGGGAGATACCTCCGGCGGCGTCTGTACCATTCGAGGCCAGAAGTGGTTGTTTGTAGACCCCGCTCAATCGCCCAGCGAACAGTTGGAGCAGGTGATTGCCGGCCTGCAGGACGACGCCAAGGTGCTGAACCTGCAACTGCCCGTGGAACTGCAAGAGCTGCTGGTGTTTCGCCGGTCGGCTTAGCCCAGGCTGGCTGCGCCCCGCCCGAGGCGTGGCCGTTTGCCGCCACAACCCCCGCTCAAATTCTCGCCCGAACGCAGCGTTTTCGTAGCCAGGCTGCCCCGGCGTTCCGTGCCGCGGTTGCGCCATCGTACCGCAATGTCGTGTGGGGTCCCCTCGCTGGGCGACGTCGAGGGCGGCGCGTGCTCCGGGGTTTCTGTTTTGCCGCCCGCGGCCGGGGCCAATCGTGCCGGGGCCGGCCAAAAATTTCTCGAACCGCTCTTGTGGCGTTTTCCCTCCCTGGGTAGAAGAGCGGCCCTTTCCCGCGTATCCCGGTAGCCGCGACCCAATTATCAGGAATGGCATTCCGCTGCCTTTCTGAATGGTTGCTGGGACTCGAACTGCAATTCACTAGACGACTACGTGGAGTTGGTTGGGATGATCCCGGCAATGGCCCCGTGACATTGGTCAGGCAGGTCCTGACATGCACGGAAATCATTGCCGGAACATCGCGGCTGGCTCCCCAGACCTTGCATCACTACGCGCGGGAGGCTCCGTCTATGCGACGGCTCATTGGTTGGGCATGTCTCGCAGGCATTGCTTGGGCAACTTCGTTTGCGGCCCAGGCTCAAGAACCCTGGGGACCGAAATGGCGACCTCGTCTGGCCCAGGCCGAATTGCCTGTTCCAGGCTCTACCAGCGCCCTGCGCGCTCCCGGCCCGGTGGAATGGGAACAAGGAGACGCTTCGTACAATACTTCGCAACGAGTAGGCGAGTTGCAGGCAGAACTGCACATGCTCCGCCAGCAAATGCAGGGGCAAATGACGGCTCCGCCCGGCGGTATGCCCTATCCTGGCGAAGTGACCTACGGACCAGAGGAATTGCCCTTCCCGGGCGATGGCATGCACCCCTACCCCATGGACGAAAATCTCCACGCTCCAGAAATGTCTTGCTCGGCAGTGGGCGGATCGTGCCTGGCGGCGGTGGGGCCCTGTTGCGCCAACTGCAGCACCTGCGGCCCCTTTAGCTTTGGCGCCGAAGGCGTTTTCCTGCACCCCACTTTCGCCGGCAACGAAGCCTATTCGGTGGCGAACATTAACGCCAATAACCTGGGGCCGCTGGGCAATCTCGACGGTACCTTGTTCAGCACGCCCGGCCTGTCGGAAACCTTCGATTGGGACACCAAGGCTTCCATCCGCATTTGGGCCGCCGTGAAGGGCTGCGATGGCTTTGGAATACGCGGGCGATTCTGGCGGCTGGAAGGCGACACCAGCGAGACCCGAGGCTTGGGCCCCGGAGAACTGGCGTTTGCCTCGGTCGTGCGGCCCAACAGCGGCGTGTTCACGCCGGGCAGGGCAGTCCTGCTGGGTCTCCCCGGCGATTCGATCACGGCCACCCATAATCTCGATCTGGCCGTCGCCGATCTGGAGCTGGTAAAAGACATCATGTTCCCCAGGGCCATGCTCACGCTGGCCGCCGGCATCCGCTACGCCCGCAACGACCAAACCTACACGGTAAACACCAACGGAGCCGGCGTGCCGCTTCCCGATTTGAATTTGGGCGGCGCCTCCAATCTGCGGCACCAGCACCGTTTTGAAGGCACCGGGCCGATGATTGCCATGGAGCTTCGCCGCTGCCTGGGGTGCTCGGGCTTTTCGGTCTACGTCAACACCCGCGGTTCGGCCGTGTTTGGTGAAACCGACGTGTGGATCGGCACCGACGCCAATCCCAACAGCTACACGGCCACCGGTGTCGACGAAACGCTGCTCATCGGCGAAACCAGCTTCGGCTTGCAATATAGCTGGCACAAACTGTGGCTGCGGGCGGGCTACGAAGCCCAATACTGGATGAACGCCGGCAATGCCAACACCACCGGCGCCGACATGGGTCTGGTGGGCTTCCATGCCGCCGCAGGGCTCGGCTTCTAAGCCCTGGCCGGAGGAACCCGGCTTGCCGGAACTTGCCGCGGCGTCCATGGCCATGACTTGAACAGCGCATGCAGAGCCGGGTGAGCGCCGCAGCGCCCACCCGGCGATCCGCCGCCGGGCCCCGGGGCGGTTTGGTCCCTTGCCGCGGCACGCCGCAACCGCCCGCAGGCATCGGCCCTGCGGGGATGGCGCGGCGCGGCCTCTCCCTCGTTAAGCCATTTCCACGTGGTCCACAAAGCTGACCAGGCCGCTGCAGCGAATCGGGTGTTGCAGCTTGCGAACGGCCTTGGCTTCGATCTGGCGAACGCGCTCGCGGGTGACCGAGAAGATTTTGCCGACCTCTTCCAGTGTATAGGTATAGCCGTCGGTCAAACCGTAGCGAAGGCGGATGATCTCCCGCTCGCGATAGTTGAGCGACTCCAGGGCGTCGGCAATCCGCCGCTTGAGCGTGTCGTTGGTCAGCTCGTGCAGCGGATCGATCTCCCGCTCGTCCTCGACAAACTCGCCAAAGAAGCTGTCGTCGTGATCGCCCACCGGCTGATCGAGCGACAGCGGCTGACGCGTCATTTTGAGCACGCAGCGGGCTTCTTCGAGTGTGAGCCCGGTCGATTCCGCGGTCTCTTCAATGGTGGGTTCGCGGCCGTTGTCCTGCAGGAAGTTGCGGGTCATGGTGCGCACCCGGCTCATGGTTTCGATCATGTGCACCGGCAACCGAATCGTGCGGCTTTGATCGGCGATCGCTCGGGTGATCGCCTGGCGAATCCACCACGTGGCGTAGGTGGAAAACTTGTAGCCTCGGGCGTGTTCGAACTTGTCCACCGCCCTCATCAGGCCGGTGTTGCCTTCTTGAATGAGGTCCAGGAAGCTCAGGCCGCGATTGCGATAGCGTTTGGCAATGGAGACGACCAGGCGCAGGTTGCCGGCGGATAGTTCGCGCTTGGCGGCATCGTATTCAAACCGCCAGCGGCGGCAACGCTCGATGCGGCGGCGCAGGGTGGCAGGGCTGTCTTGGGTGAGCTGCATCAGCCGGCTCAGTTCGCGGCGCAGCGGGGCTGCCGCCGGCGAATCGCTGCCCAGCTCGCGAATCTGTTGCTGCAAGGCATCCATCCGTTCCGAGATGTCGCAAAGCTGATCGAACATGGGCAGCAACCGCTGCGTTCGCAGCCCCAGCTCTTCCACCAGTCGCATGGCCCGGCGGCGGCGCTGGGTGAGGCGTTGCCAGGCAGACCGGCGCTCGTCGCGTGGCCGGCGCCGGTTAAACGCAATCCGAAAATCGCGATGATTGGCCTCGATCAGTTTTTCCAGCGTGGCCAGGTTGGGAGGCAGCAAGGCGTTGATCTGTTTCTTTTCGGCGGCGTCGGTCACCGAAACGTCGATTGTGCGATCCAAACGCAGTTCGCCGTCGCGAACCTTTCGCAGCAGGCTCACGGCCCCTTCCAGGATCAATTCGCTGGTCAGCAGGCCGTACCGGAACAACGTGCGGGTGTGTTCGATCTGCTTGGCGGCCGCGATCTCTTCCTGGCGGGAAAGCAAGGGAATCTCGCCCATTTGCATGAGATACACCCGCACCGGGTCGTCGATCAGATCGGCGTCGCCTTCCAGTTCTTCATCGCCGTAGGCATTCACCTCGTCGGCGTTGGCGTCTTGATCTTCGTCCTGGTCCAGATCATCGTGGGAGCCGGCGACTTGGTCGTGCTCGATCTCTGCTTTCGGTCGCATGGCTGCCGATTGTTTACGGGAGGCGGGCTTGGTCGTGAGCGTCTTCTTGATGTCCTTGGTCAAGGTCCGTGTCCCCAGTAAGGATCGTTTGACTGCCGCCGGTTGACACTGCCGGTCGGGCTGCGAGCGATTGGTGCAGAGACTGGAAAGCACGCGCTGTGCCGAGAAGACGGCGGCGGTGGCAGCGCAATCGCATAACTCTTTAAATCGCAAGCACTAACAAATCTGCGGCGGCCCCCGCTCCCCGTTCTTGCTACGCGGCGAGTGTGGCGAACGTTCACCAAAGGGCGCTGCCAACCGTGGCGAAACGGCAACAGATTGGAGGGCGGTTCGTGTTGCCGCCCGTTTTCCCGGGGAAGAATCGCGGCTTCCCGTTCCAAGCATCAGCGACCTTTCCCGCGCTGGTCCGATCGCACCAAGGTTGGTGCACAAGCTCGCCCGGTGTTGCTCGCCGTCGCAACTCGGCTGCCAGGGCTCGTTCTTACACCTCGGCCGGCGGCGCGTCTTGCTCGTGCGACATGTATGTCGGCATTTGCTCTGCCTGCGCGGCACCTACTCGCCCTGCGGCCTTTCGGATACGATGGGTGGTAGCCTCCGTCGCATCTCCGGGCCGCACCGCTACCCGGTAAAGCTGTCCATCCCCGCGTTTTCAACTGCGAGTTTTCACCGCTTTGAAGCCCAAGTACCAAACTGCCCGGTCCGACACCCCCGCCGGCAAAGGCACCTACGCCTTCGTCAGCCTGGGCTGCGCCAAGAATCTGGTTGATAGCGAACGCATGTTGGGATTGCTCCAACTGGAGGGATATCGCCTGGTGCGCGAACCCGCCGGAGCCGACTTTGTGGTGGTGAACACCTGCGGCTTTATCGAGCAGGCCCGGGCCGAGTCGTACGCCGTCATCAACGAAATGCTGGAGCTCAAGCGGCGCGGCGACACGCGCGGCGTGATCGTCTCGGGCTGCCTGGCCGAGCGCGAAAAAGAACAACTGCTGGAAACCTGCCCCGACGTCGACCACCTGGTGGGCGTTTTCGGGCGCGAGCAGGTGACCAAGGTCGCCGATCGATTGATCGCAGGGCTCGACGAGCAGCGCACGGTGTTTCAACCGGCGCCGGTGCAGGCCCTCTCCGATCGCGGCCGGCTCCGCATCACGCCGCGGCACTTCGCCTATCTCAAAATCTCGGAAGGTTGCGATCGGCTGTGTACCTTTTGCGCCATTCCCAAAATGCGCGGCAAGCACGCCAGCAAACCCATCGAAGAAATCGTGGCCGAAGCCCGCGAGCTGGCCGCCGACGGCGTCCGCGAGTTGAACATCGTCGCGCAAGACACTACCTATTACGGGCTCGACCTGTACGGCGAAACGCGGTTGCGCGAACTGCTCGAGCAACTCGACCAGGTCGAGGGCATCGAGTGGATTCGGCTGCTGTACCTGTACCCGATGTATGTGACCGACGAGTTGCTGCAAACGATCGCGGGCAGCCGGCGGATCGTGCCCTACCTGGACATGCCGCTGCAGCACATCAACGACGCCATGCTCAAGCGGATGCAGCGGCGGGTCACCAAGGAACAGACGGTCGACCTGATTCGCCGCATGCGGGCGGCCATTCCCCATCTCGTGCTGCGAACCACGTTCATCACCGGCTTTCCCGGCGAAACCGAAGACCAATTTGCCGAGCTGGTTGAATTCGTTGAAAACGCCAAATTCGAACGCATGGGGGTGTTCACCTATTCCTTCGAGCCCGACACGCCCGCGGCCAGGTTGCCCGACCACCTTTCCGAGGACGTGAAGGAAGAACGCCGCGAGCGACTGATGGCCGCGCAGCAACCGCTGGCGTTTTTGCGGCAACAGGCCGAAGTGGGCCAAAAACGCGACGTACTATTGGATGGACCGGTGCCGGGGGAGCGAAACGTCTGGGTGGGCCGCACGTTTGCCGACGCCCCCGATATTGATGGGGTGGTGTACGTGTCGGGCAAGGGATTGAAGGCGGGGCAATTGGTGGGTTGTGAAATCGTGGAAACTCAAGGGTACGATTTGATTGCCGCCGCGGTGGACAAGCCCCGGTAAGATGCCCCGGGAACACGGCGGCGACGGCGACTGGACCGAGGTTGGGCTGGATGCCCGGTCGACCCAAGGTTAGCTTGGGGGGGATCAGAATCGCGAAGGGAGCCGCATTCGTTCCAGACGCCAGAAACGAGGAAGCGAGCGATGTCCACAAGCGCAAAAGACAAACCTCTATCGACCGTGGCTGCCGCCAGTGATGTGCGCAGCGTGGTGTTCAATCTGCCCAACCAACTCACCTGGATGCGGCTGATCCTGACCACGGTGATGTTCGTATTCGTGTCGCTGGAGTGGTACCTGGTGGGCATGGTGCTGTTCATCGTCGCGGCCTCGACCGATTGGCTCGACGGCTATTTCGCCCGCCGCTACAACCTGGTGACCACGCTGGGCCGCATTCTCGATCCCTTTGCCGACAAGGTCATCATCTGCGGCACATTCATCCTGTTGGCGGCCGTGCCGACCTTCAACGGGTTTGCTGCCGGTCACTACGGCTACCTGCCTGCCTGGATGGCCGTGGTGGTGGTGGGACGCGAACTGCTGGTCACCGCCCTGCGCAGCTTCTTGGAGCAACAAGGGTCCGACTTTTCGGCCAGCATGTCGGGCAAAGTGAAAATGGTGCTGCAATGTCTGGCCGCCGGCACCGGGCTGTTTTATCTATCGACCTTGAGCGATACGGTTACGTCGGCCCCGGCCTGGCTGCACTGGATGCTGCTGCTTTCGATCTGGTCCGCGGTGATCGTCACCATCTACTCGGGCATCGGGTACATCCTCACGGCGATTCGCCTGCTTCGAGCATAAGCGCCGTGGCCGCGCTGCCATCGCCTTCTCAACGAAGAAGCGGCTGCCAGCGGCCTTCGGCAGTTGCGTGGCCGCACCTCTCCTGCAGGTGCGGTTGCCGGATCAGGCCAGCAGGCAGGCATCGACCCATACGGCCTGCTCCAGCGGCGCCGTGAGATCGATCCGGCCAATCCGGGCGGCGACCTCAAAGCCGCGTTCGAGCAATTTTGCGAGCAGGTGCGCGCCGCCTCGCGGAACATAGCCGACATGAAAAATGCCGTATTCCAGCCGCAATCGGCTCGAATCGGCGCCAAGATCGGGCGTCACTTCCAATTCATCGCCCGGCCGGAGTGAGCGCAGCAACGTGGCGGGGCAATGGCCGCCCAACCCCGTGACGTAAAATCCCGGCAAGAGCATTCCCCGGCGTGCGAGAGCGCCTTCCTGGCGGGAACCATTGGTCGGCGAGGCATGCCACAACCAGCGGGGGATTGGACTCGCGGCGACAAACCAGCGGCGGCGATCGGCAGGCATTTCCATTGCGGCTATTGCAGTCCACCGAGGAATGGTGCGAAAACGAGACAAGGCCAGCCCGAAGTGGCCGCTCGCGATATTTACGCTCCACGCGGGGCTGTTTGGCCGCGTTTTCAGTTTTTTTGCAGGGCTGAGTACCGATCGAAGTGGCCGTTTCTTAAGATGGGAGGCGCTTTGGGGAGCGCCGGCGGCATATCCGCTCGCTCAAACGGCGCTGGACGGGGGGAGCGGCAGCCAACCCGCGCCGGCTGTGGCAGGTTGCCGCAGCCGACTTTCGCACACCCGCGGATGAAAGGTCAACACTCGCATGAAGGCATCGTCGATCTTTAGCCTCGCGCTGTGCGCGCTGGCAGGCTGTGGCGGAAGCGGCGGCGAACAGACCAAACGCGTCATCTTTGTCACCAACGGCGACTCGCCGTTTTGGGCGGCCGCCAAGGCCGGCATCGAAGACGCCAACCGCGAACTCAAGCTGGCCGACGCCGGGCTTCGCGCGGTGATGGTCACCAACGACGGCACTTCCGCCGGCCAGATCGAAAAGCTGCGCCAGTTTGGCAGCCAGACCGACGTGGCCGCCGTGGCCATCTCGGTCAACGACGCCAACAACCAGGCCATTGTCGATGAGCTCAACGCCCTCCGCGCCAAAGGCATCCCCATCATCACGGTCGACTCCGACGTCAACCGCGAAAAGTTTCGCCAGTCGCGAATGGCATTCATCGGCACCGATAACTTCTCCGGCGGCAAAGAACTGGGAACGTGCCTCGCCAACCTCCTGCCCGAAGGCGGAGAATATGTCACCTTCGTCGGCATCACCGGGGCCCAAAACGCGGTCGATCGCGTGGGCGGCATCGAAGCGGGCGCCGGCGACAAGTTCCGCCGCCTCGACAACATGGGTGATCAGAACGATCTCACCGCGGCCCGCGAAAACGTCCGCCGCGCGCTGCAAAACCATCCGCAGTTGAGCGCGCTGGTGGGCATTTGGGCCTACAACGCCCCGGCGATTGTCGACGTGGTGAAGGAAAAGAACATTCGCGACAAAGTTAAAGTAGTGGTCTTCGACGCCCAGGCCGACACCATCAAGCACATGCGCGACGGCCAGGTCGATGTGATGGTGGTGCAAGACCCTTACCAAATGGGTTACAAGGCCGTGCAGCTCATGGTGGCCGCCGTGCAAAAGAATGAGCAAGCCATTCGCGAGCTGCTTCCCCGTCCCGACGCGGAAGACGGCGACATCATCGACACCGGCTTGAAGGTGGTCGTGCCCGACGCCAGCAGCCCGCTTAAGCCCGACATGTTTCAGCCCAACACGCAGTTCTACACGCTGGAAGAATTCCAACAGTGGCTCGACAAGTACAAGCTGACCAGTTCGTAACGCGGCCCAATCGCCAACCGACCTTGCTTTGCCCTTCCTTTCCGCGGCTTGTCCAGAGTCCGCCGCCCACGAATCCGATACGATAATCGGTGGCTTGAAACTCAAACGGCTCGTCGGCCGATGAACCGTCGATGGCCCCCTGCTTTGCTGCTCGTATTCCCGGTCCAGCATGCTCTCCGCCCAAAACAAGCTTGCCTTCTTCTCTCCGCACGAGTGGGCGTTGCTGGCGGCGCTGGTCGGGGTGATTGTGTTGGCCGGGGCCGTCGATCCGCAGCACAACTACTTTCAAAATCCCTGGGAAAGCGTGATCGACATTGCCCGGCAGTCGGCGCTGTTGGGCGTGTTTGCCTTGGGAGCGGCCGTGGTGATCATTTCTGGCGGGATCGACCTTTCGGCCGGATCGATGATTGCCTTCGCCGGCACCATGTGCGCCACGGTGATGCTCATTCTGGCTCCCGAGAAAATGGCCAGCGGCGAGTTTGTCGGCTATGGCGTGGCCACGCTGGCCGTGGCCGCGGCGCTGGCCAGCGGCTTTTTGGTCGGCAGTCTGCACGCCTGGCTGATTACCGTCGTGAGGTTGCCGCCGTTTGTCGCCACGCTGGCCACGCTGGTGGGATTGCGAAGTTTGGCCCGGGCAATCTGCGCGCACGTGACCGGCGGCTCGACGCAAATTTACGTTCTCGACAGCAAATTTCGCTACCTGAGCACCAGCGTGTGGGTTCCCGTCGTGCTGTTTGCCGCGCTGGCCTTGTGCATTTGGGTGCTGCTGTCGCGAACCGTGGTGGGCCGGCACCTGTACGCGCTGGGCGGCAATGAAGAAGCCGCCCGCCTGTGCGGCTTGCGAACCGAGCGGCTGAAGTGGCTCGCCTATTGCACCAGCGCGGTGCTGTCTTCGCTGGCCGGAGTGCTCTACGTGTGCGACCAGGCCGCGGCCACGCCGCAAACCATGGGCCTGGGCTACGAACTCAACGCGATCGCCGCCGCCGTGGTCGGAGGATGCAGCCTGCAGGGAGGCATCGGCACGGTGCCAGGCACGGTGCTGGGCGTGCTGTTCTTGCGCACCGTGATCGACAGCGTCTCCAAAGTCATCAAGGTCGAAGCCGACGTGTTCCAGGGCCTGATCGTCGGCGGCGCGGTGGTGCTGGCCGTCGCCTTTTCCCAATGGGGACGCAGCGCCAGCCGCACGCGATTTTTCAGCGGAGGGCTCGGCATCTTCGCCGCCGTCAACCTGGCCCTGCTCGTGTTCGCGCTCACGGCCCTGTTCGTTCCTCGCATGGCGCCCCATCTGGAACAACATGCCACGTCGATCGCGGCGGCCGCGGGCGGTGGGGTGCTCATCCTGCTGCTCGCGCTGCACGTGCTGGGAAGAAAACAGTAATGGCGGGTCGGCGCCCGCGCGCGGTTGGCGATGGTGCATTTGCCCTGGGACGGCGTTGACTGGGACGGCGCGGAGGGCGATCCTGATGGCATGACTCCCTTCCGACTGCTTCCGCTGGTAGTGTTGTCTGCCTGCTTGTTTGCGGGCGTGTTTGGCGCCTTGCACGATCAAATTTCGTTTACGGTTTCGCCTGACTACTTCTATCACTTCAAGTTCGAGCAGTTCGAGATCCCCGAACATTGGCAGGGGCGGTGGGGCGCGGCCATCGTAGGCTGGAAAGCTTCATGGTGGATGGGCGTGCTGATCGGCATTCCCCTGGGGCTGATTGGCCTGATCATGCCCAGCCCTCGCAGCTACCTGTTTCATTGCCTGATGGCGTTTCTCGTGGTTTTGGCGACCACGCTCGCGGTGGGCCTGGGGGGCTTGGTGTACGCCTGGCAGTATCTGACCTTGGACGACGTGCGCGACTACGTGCTTCCCCGCGGAGTGACCGATCGATGGGCGTTTCACCGCGCGGGCATCATGCACGAATCGAGTTACCTGGGCGGCTTTATCGGCATCGCCACCGGGGCCATCTACCTGGTCGCGGCCCGACTGTGGCGACACTGGCGCTCGCCGAAGCGCATGGCCGCGGAGCCGTTGCCAGAACCTGAGTGATCGTCAGCGCGCCGCGTGCCCGCCATAATGGGAAGTGCCGCCGCTGGGCCATCGACCGCAACGGCGCCCGAACGTCGGCCCAATTTACCGGAAACGCGCACCGTTACTGGGAGCGGAAGAATGAACGTCACGGTTTCAGCCGTCCGGCGCGAACAGTTCGATGATTGGCTGCGACTTCGAGAAGCCGTTTACCATGGCCTCAATCGCGAATTCCACCAGCAAGAAATGGAAATTTACTTCGGCGATGCGAGCAAAGAATGCCTGCTGGCTTGCGACGCCGCCGGCCAAGTGATCGGCATGGTCGAACTCTCGCTTCGCAATATCGTGGACGGGTGCCTGTCGAGCCCCGTCGGCTACGTGGAAGGCATCTACGTCGATGCGGCGCATCGAGGGTCGGGCATCGCGCGCGTGTTGATGCAGCGCGCCGAGGAATGGTTCCGCGCCCAAGGCTGCCAGGAAGTCGCTACCGACGCCGAACTCGACAACCTGGATGCCCAGCGGTTCCACCACCGCCTGGGCTTTGAGGAAACGTATCGGATCGTGGAGTATCGCAAACCATTGTGAATTGCCCCCGCGAATGCCTCGCGCCAAACCCCGGCCCGTTCTGGCCCGTGAAGCATTCGCCAACGGAAACGCAACGATCGTCAGAACGATTGCCGCGGAGCGTTGCGATCAAGGCGACTCGGCCACAAGCTCCAGGCCGCACAACAAAGGCGGGAGTTTGGAGTTGCTGCTCGCCTTGAATTCGACGCGCAGTTCTTGGCCGATTTCGATGCGGGAAAACTCGCGCACCATGCCCTGGTTGGGCCCTCCGGCAGCCGCCGTTACGTCCAAGTCGTTGAGCACTGCTTTGCCTTGCAGAGCCACGGAAAACACCCGGTCGCCCGCCTTCACGACGTCGGGCTCGGCAAAGTGCAAGCGTACGGTGTACTTGCGAGGGCTTTTGTTGTCGAGCTTGAGCGAGAGCGTCCGGATGCCTTGTCCGCCCGAAGCCGACACCCAATCGAATCGTTCGCTGGTCACCAGCGAAGAGTGCCGGCGGAACCAATCGACCTCGGAGGGTTCGATCTTGACGTTGATTTGCGGGGAAGGCCCGCCCACCTCGGGATACTCCAGCCATAGCGTGCCCGATTCATCGCGGCGGTCGCCCGGCGCTCCCAGATTGAGGCCCAGCCGATCCGACAGCAATTCGTTGGATTTTGCCGGCTGGAAGGTCCAGGTTTCCGCCTCGGGCATGTGAATCAAGGCCAGCGACACCTGGTTTTGGTAAGCGCAGGTGCAGGTTCGGGTGTAATCGGGCGCGTTCAGCACGCCGTCGGCGGGAATCAGGTTGGCGGTGCAACTGGAGCGAAAGCCGCCGATGTTGCCCGTGCCGCTGTCCAAATCCAGATCGTAGTAGCCCGCCGCCCCCGAGCGGAAGGTCAGCAGGTGCTGGCTGCCGATCGCGGTATTGCAGCCGTACATGCGGGTGTAGGTCCACCCGGTGGATTCTCCGGTCAGCAAATCCAACTGGAACCCGCCGCCGCCATTGGTAATGATTTTGTCGCGCCACAACAGGCAGGGGCCGCCGTATTTGAGGTCGGGTTGCTTCCACAGCACCTTTCCGTCGGCGCCGCGATACGCCACCATGCCCTGGCCAACTTCATCCTTGGCCCGATCGCGATAGGCGCTGCCTGCCTGCAGCAGCACGTCGTGTTCTTCGGCGTAGTTGAGAAACGTGCCGAACACGTCGTCTTGGGTGCTCCAGATTTCACGTCCGGTGCGGTCGTCGAGCGCCACCAACCGGCCTTCGCCTTCGGCTTCAATACCGCGACGTTTGAGCGTTTGCAGTTGCGCGGGGCTCATGCCGTCGATGGCGAAAATTTTGCCCTGCGCCGCGGCAATGCTGTTATGCCGAAAACTGAACCGCGCCACGCGATCCCACAGCCGCTTGCCGGTTGCCAGGTCGAACACCAACAACCGTTTGCTGGCAGAAGCATATTGCGTGGCGGCCAGCGCCTGATCCACGCCGGCGGGCTGTTCGACCTCTTCGTCGATCTTGACCGGCGTGCTGGTGGCGATCAGCCGTTCACCCGAAACCGCCAGGTATCCCCACGTGGCCGGCTGCCCTTGGTCGTCTTGCTCGCGGAACGTGCGCACGGTTTCGCCCGTCGCGGCGTCCAGTTCCAACAGGTCGGGTCCATGCACCACGTACACCCGATCGACCGTGGTCACGTAGTTGCTGCCGATCTCGCCGGCGCCGGGAAAATGGCTGGTGTTGTCGTAGTATTTGCCCACGCCCGGCAGGTCGCGTTCCCACAACAGTCGGCCGGTGTAAACGTCGACCGCGCGGAGCATGTCGGCGCCTTCGATCACCAACCGGCCGCCGGCCACCTGGGGCGAAGGGCCATGGCCATGCCGGGGAAGCACTTTGTCGTTGGAAGGTCCGCCGAACCAGAGCACGCCCAAGGGTGCTTTGACGAGGATGTCTTGCGAGACCACGCTATTGGCGGCGTCGGCGTATTGATGGGTCCACGGCGCCGAACCCGGCAGCGATCCTTCGCGCGCGACCAGCGACCAGGTGCCCGACGTGCCGCGCTTGGCGCGGGGCAGGTCTTTAAGATCGCCCAAGTCGTTGCTGGCCGCGGACTCGCTTTCCGTCTTCCAGGCCAGCGTGCCGCCATAGGGGCGCAGGCTGCGGTACAAATGTTCGATCAATTCGCGATCGACGGTTTGCCCCTCGTCGATCAACGTGAGCTGCGAAAGATAAGGCGGGAAGGGATAGCGGCGCGCATCGCCCGCTCGGGCAGAAACCCGCGTGCCGTACCACCCGCGCGCCGCCATACGGCGCTGAAAATTCTCCACTTGTTGCGGATCGGCATCGATGGCAATCACGTGCAGATCGGTCGCGCGAAGCAGTTCGTCAATCAGCCTGCCGTTGCCGATACCCACCACGATGCCATAACCGGCCTGGGCGTTGGCCTGTTTCGCCAGGGCGGCAAGTTCGGGCGACACCGGCGCGGAGGCCGGCTGCGGTTCCTCGGCATGCAGCGGATAATGCTTGGGCTGCTGCTCGACCGGCGCGCCGTAACAGATCAAGACGCCTTCTTCGGTGACCGCCAGCAGTTTTTCATCGCCTGCGACCAACGACCACAGCTTGCCTTCGACGGGCGCGGTCCAAATGGCAGGGCGTTCTTCCGACTTTTGAGCTTCGCTGGCGCCGGCGATGTTGTACGCGGCCAAGCCGCGCCGATCGACGGCAAACAATTTGTCGCCGGCAACCAGTCGCACGTTGCTGGGGCCGTCGAGCTTGAGTTCCCACGTTCTGGCTGGGGTGAACTCCTTCTTGATGTACTTTTCTCCGCGGCGATCCAAGGCTTCGCTCTCGCGAATGGTGCCCTCCAGCGACGTTGCGCTGATCTTGCCCGAGCTGCCCAGGCCCACAAAGTAACCGTTCCAAAACACGCCCGGCGCCACCGAGCCCAGCGGGGCGCTGTCCTGCAGGGCGTGTCGTTGGTTGTTGAGAATGAACGAATCGCCCACGGCCATCACGCCGTAGTCGCCTTCGCCTTTGCCACGGAAGGCGAAATGCACCAGCTTGCCGGTCGCACGATCGAGAATGGCCGGAGGCGTTCGCCCGCCCGGCACCACCACGTAGTCGCCCGCCACCGCCAGGTAACCCTGCGGGGCGATCGAGCCAAAGGACGAGGCGCCGTGCGGATGGACGACGAACAACTCGCCCAGTTCGCTATTGGTCCAGATGCGGGTGCCCGTTTCGGCGTCGATGGCGTGCACAAAAATACCCATCGAGGGCCAAATGCTGGCCGAGAAATAAACCACGCCGTCGGAAACCACGGCGCCGCCCCGGGCAGGCCAGGTGGAGACCAGCCGGTCTTGCCCTAAAATCGGCCGCTCGCTGGGTCCGCCGTTCACTTTCCAGAGCAGTTGGCCGGAATCGGCCGCCAGGGCGTAGAGATAACCATCGTCGCTAACGGCGAACACGCGCTGGCCATCGCTGGCCGGGGCGAAGCGCACCGGAGCCGAGGTGAAAAACCGCCATCGCTCGCCGCCATCTTCGGTGCTGTAGGCCGTGATGCTGTCGTCGACCATCGATCCCACAATCACCAGCTTGCCCACCACGATCGGCTCGTAGGAGACGTCGTATTGCAGCTTGGGTTGCGAGGCGGGCCAGGCCGGCCGCGGCGCGGCAAGCTGCCGCGTCCAACGCACGGTCAGCGAATCCGGCAAGCCGTGCGGCGTGGCGCCGGTTCGGCCAGCGTCGCCTCTCCACATGGGCCAATCGCCAGCGCCGGCCGAAGCGACCAACAGGCCAACGGCCACTACGCCCGTTATCGTCCACACGGCGGTACGGAGTCGGAGCATGTTCTCAGCTTTCGTGGCGGGTACGAGGAATTCGCCCAAACCCGGGGCAGCAGACGCGTATTGGTGAAGGCGAGAGTTCCCCGCGCCTGGGGCGCGGGTTGGGGACGCTAGCGGGTGGTCGTGGTTAATGCGGAAGCCCCGGTGGGGTGGCTTGCCGGCGTGATCGTTCCACACGGCAATCGCCTGGCCCGGCGACCCTTTGCGGCAGGATTGCCAGAGCTTGCATTGTAACTTTGCCGCGGGCGGAATGCTCCCCTTTCTGCCAACATCGGCGGACTGCGGCCAGCGCCCGTCGAGGGCGTTGGGCAGTTCACCAGGAACACGGCCATTCGGCAACAGATCCCTCCTTATTCAACCCGAGCAGGATGAAGTTGTGATGTTTGTTTGGCCATCAATTGCAATCGGAAGCAGGCGGCGGGAGAATCGCCAGCATTCTTTTCAAGTCGTGCCATCGCCAGCGCGGAGATGGGCAGTGGGGACTGTGGGATAAACACGTCGCGGCGCGGTTTCATCCATGCGAACCCCCGACGCTCACTGCTATCATGCTGCGCGAGATCCGTGGTGCGAATGCCGGACGTTGGACAAGTGAAGGCGGAAGACAACCCATGACCATCGACCAAAGCTGGTTCGCGCAACAAGTCGAAGAATACGCGCATGCCCGACCTCATTACCAGACTTTGGCCGACACGCTGATCCGCGTGCTGTCGGCGGTTGCCAGGCAAGTGGCGCCGGCATCGATCGTTCAGGCCAGGGCCAAGACCGTGCCCAGCTTCGCCGACAAAATCCTTCGCAAGGCCGACAAACATCGCCAGCCCATCCGGCAACTCACCGATCTTTGCGGGGCCAGGGTCATCACGCACACCCGAGCCGAATGCGATGCCGTGGCGCAGTTCATCCGCCAACATTTCGACGTGGACGAAGCCAATAGCGAAGATACCGTAAGCCGCCTCAGGGCGGGAGAATTTGGCTACCGCGGCATTCACCTGGTGGTGCAGTTCAAGCCGCACGCGCCTTCGCAGGGACTGCTGGGCGAGTCGATATCGAACGACGTGCTGCCGCAGCCCGACCGGCCGATGAAAGCCGAAATTCAGGTTCGCACCATCGCGCAGCACGTGTGGGCCGACATTGGTCACGATCGTCTCTACAAGAGCGCGTTTCAAGTGCCCGACGTGTGGCGGCGCGAAGCAGCGCGCGTGGCGGCACTGCTGGAAAGCGCCGACGACACCTTTGGACAGTTGGTGGAGCGGGTGGACGCTTACCGCAATAACTACGACGCCTATCGCCACCGGGAGCAAATGCTGGAAGAACTGGAACGGCTGACGGCCGTGCTGCGGTTCGACCCCGAAAACGAAACGCTCGCCAAACAAAGCGCCCGCCTCGCCACGGCGCTGGAAGACTGGCCCCGGGTGGTGGAAATCATCACCGCGTTTGCGGGCCCGCGTTCGGCCACGTTGTCGGCGCTGCTAGGGCATGCCCAGTGCCAGTTGCACGCTTTGGATCGCCACGGCGACGCGTACGCCGCGGCCCGGCGGCACTTCGACTCGGCACTGCAAAGCGATCCCCTGCATTTGGAGGCTTTGCTGCAGTTGGCCGAAAGTTGGGCAGACATCGATAACGAGCGGGCAGTGGAACTGTACGAGCGCGCGTTTCGCGCGTCGCCCGAAGATCCGCGCACGCTGGTGAGTTTTCTGATTCAAAAAATCGCGCACGACTGCGACCTTTCGGCGGTGGCGCTGGTGCGTCCGAGCATCGAAGAGGCGATCGATCGTTGCGCGCACCAGGCTGAGGTGGGCGTCAATTTGCCTTGGGCCTGGTACTGGCGAGCCTTATTGCAACTGGTGCTTCAGCGGCCTTACCCGGCGCTCGACGATCTTTGCCGCGCAATCGAGCTGAGCACCGCCGAATACATGATCGGCACGGCGTTGAAAACCGTGGAAAAGTTGGCCTGCGTGCGGCACGAACTGCCTGCCCTGGAGTGGGCGCGGCGATTGCTTCTGCTGGGCAAGGCCGCGCGGTTTCCGTCGGCCGCCGACCCCTGCCCGTTGGCAGCCCTGGCCAGCGATCCGTTGCCGCCATTTCGCCAGCCCATCGTGATTCTCGCCGGAGGTTGCGACGCCGACGTGCAAAGCAAGATGCACGCCTATCGCGATCTGCTCGATCGAGCCTTCGCCGGGTTTACCGGCACGGTGATCTCGGGCGGAACCACCGCGGGTATTGCCGGGCTGGCGGGCGACCTGGCCGCATCGCACGGACGCAGTCTGCAAGTCGTGGGATACGTACCCCGGACACTTCCCGAAAATGCCGCGGAAGACGACCGCTACTCGCTTGTGGTGCAAACCGAGGGAGCCGACTTTACTCCGCTGGAGCCCTTGCAGAACTGGATCGACCTGTTGGCGGCCGGCATTTCGCCGCACAGCGTGACGTTGATTGGCATCAACGGCGGACTGCTGTCGCGGTTCGAGTATTCGCTGGCCCGATTGCTGGGGGGCACCGTGGCGATCGTGCGCGGCAGCGGCCGCGAAGCCAGCCGCCTGGAAAGCGAATTTGAAAACGCCCGCCCGCCCCGGCTGCTGTTGCTGCCATCGGACGGCATGACCCTGCGCAACCTGGTCCAGCAGGGCATGCCCAGCACGCTTTCGAGCGACCAGCGCGAAGCGGCGGGCCGCGCCATTCACGAGGACTATCGCCAGCAACAGCGCGAACGATTTGCACAGCAGCCGCAAGTCGATCCGGCCATGCTGTCCTGGGAGGAATTGCCCGATTCGCTCAAGTCGTCCAATCTGCAGCAGGCCGATCACGTGCAGCACAAGCTGGCCGCCCTGGGTTTGCGCGCCGTGCCGGCGAAAAACGCCGTGCCGCCGTTCGAGTTCTCGCCAGACCAGGTCGAAATCCTGGCCGAAATGGAACACGGACGCTGGAACGTGGAACGGTTGCAAGACGGCTGGACGCTGGGCCCTCGCAACGTGGAGAAGAAGACCAGCCCTTACCTTGTGGCCTGGGACGAACTGCCCGACAACGTGAAGGATTACGATCGCCAGGCGGTGAAGAACATTCCGGCGTTCTTGGCCCAACTGGGATTGGAAATCCGCCCGCTGGACGACTGACGGCACGGGTTCGCGAACGCGCGCCCACTGGCCGCGAAAACCCTCTGCGGGGCGCGCGGGCGACTGCAGCCAGTCGTCGCTGCTCCTGGCTCAAGTGCCAAAATATCGATCTCCAAAGTCTCCCAGGCCGGGCACGATGAACTTGTGTTCGTTGAGATGGCTATCGACGGCCGCGGTAATGATTTCCACCTGGGGGAACCGGCGCTCGATGTGCGCGATCCCCTCGGGCGCCGCCACGATGCACACCAGGGTGAAACGCTTGGCGCCGGCGGACTGCAGCGCTTCGATCGTGGCCGCGATGGAACCGCCAGTGGCCAGCATGGGATCGAGCACGAACACCTGGTGCGACGGCAACAGCGGGGGCAGCTTCTGATAGTAGCCGCGAGCTTGCGCGGTTTGTTCGTCGCGTTCCAGGCCGATGAACCCCACCCCCGCGCCGGGAAAAAAATCCTGGCCGGCCAGCAGCATCGCCAGTCCGGCGCGAAGCACCGGCACAAACACCACGTCGTCGGCCAGTTGCCGTGCGGTCATTGCCGCCAGCGGGGTATGGATTTCGCGGTCGGTCAGCGACAGTCGTTGCGTGGCTTCAACCAGCAAGACTCGTGAAACCAGCGCGGCGTGCTGCCGAAACGCGGCGGCTGTGGTCCGCGCGTCGCGCAACATGCCCAGCGAATGCTCCAGCAACGGATGACGCACTTGAATGACCGGCATGGAACAACACCCCGTGAATGGAAAGGGGGCCGATGAACGACGAACGAAACCGGGAGCAATGGGTCCGAGTGTAGCAGAATGCAGTTCGAGTTTGGCAGTGCGGCCAACCCGCAACGCCCGTTCGCCGCTCAACGCGCGCCCCCCGCGACCAAAAGGATTTACCCCGAGCGGACCAGCGGCTTGAACATGGCGAGGCGGCCGTTGAAATAGCGTTCGGCGGGGCGGCCATTTCCGCCGTCGACCCCGCCACAACGGCGATTTTCGCCGCTGAAGTTGGCCGAATAGCCAGTTTTTGGCCGTTTTTGCGGGTTTTTCGAGTTTTCATGCTTGTTTTTTTGGCTTCCGCCCATTAAATCTCCGCCAATACGGACGGACGTCGTATGGTACAGTCATGCAGTCCCAAGCAGCGGGCGTGCCTGCCCATCGTGAACGGTGAAGGCAATCATGCCCGAGGTCAGCGACCGCAAGACGCCCTGCGCGTCGGTAACCATTTTCGATTTGAGTCCACCCCAACAAGGAGGGCGATGCCACTATGGCCAAGGCCGCACCCGCATCTGCACCCGAGAAGCCGCTCACCAAGAGCCAGATCATTGCGAACATTGCCGAGAAGACCGAGTTGTCGAAGAAAGACGTGCAAGCCGTCTTCGACGCGCTGGTTGATGAAATCAAGAAGAGCGTCGGCAAGAAGGGCCCCGGTACCTTCACCGTTCCTGGCCTGGTGAAAATCGTCCGCAAGGATGTCCCCGCCAAACCTGCCCGCAAGGGCGTGATGGTGCTCGGCCAACTGCGCGACATCCCCGCCAAGAAGGCCAGCACCACGGTCAAGGTGCGTCCGCTCAAGACCCTCAAGGAAATGGTCTGACCCAAAACCATGCGACGCCAAGGGGGGGAAGGCACGATGCCGTTTTGACCCCCGCGAGCGACCGCGCATTGCCCGACGGCCGCGGGTGGGTTTGCCATTCCGCGGGTGCTCTCAATCGCGGCCCGTTGCGCTGGCAACCGTTGTTCGACAGCGGCCCCTGCTCCGGCGGAGCCCAGCGAACACGAACGATCTGCCCTCACCACCTTCCGGGCAGAACCAACAGCGATCAAGGCCGGCAGGAAGCCGGCCTTGAGCGTTTTTGTTGGCATGGCGACATGCCAAGCGGTCGATCCGCAAGCCAGATAAACCGGGGCAAAAACATCCTCGCCCCGTGCGGCGAGCATCAGCGGCAAACAAGAGAGGGAGTCTGCCCGTGGCCGTCACGCCCATCGATCTACGCAGCGATACGATCACGCGTCCGACTTCGGCCATGCGGGCAGCGATTGCCGCCGCCGAAGTGGGCGACGACGTGTTTGGCGACGACCCCACCGCCAACGCGCTGCAGGCCGAAATCGCCGAGCGGTTGGGCAAAGAAGCCGCCCTGTTTGTGCCCTCGGGCAGCATGTCGAACCAGATTGCGGTCCGCGTGCACTGCCGGCCCGGCGAGGAAATTCTCTGCGAAGCCGGCTGCCATGTTTACAACTACGAGCAGGGAGGATACGCCCAGCTCAGCGGCGTGGCCGTGCGGCCGGTCGAGGGCGAGTTTGGCGAGCTGTGCCTGGACCAGTTGCGGGGATTGATCCGCGCCGAGAACGAACACTTGGTGCGCACCCGCCTGGTCTCCCTGGAGAACACCCACAACCGCGGCGGCGGACGCGTGCTGGATTACGCCAACGTGCAGGCCATTTCGGCTTGGGCACGGCAGAACGGCCTGGCAACGCACCTCGATGGCGCGCGGCTCTTCAACGCCGTGGTCGCCAGCGGCATCGCGGCCGATCAATGGGCCAGCCACTTCGACACCGTGAGCGTTTGCTTCAGCAAAGGCCTCGGTGCGCCGGTCGGCTCGGCGCTGGTGGGACCGCGCGACCTGATCGCCGAAGCGCGGCGCCATCGCAAACTGTTTGGCGGCGGCATGCGACAGGTGGGCATTCTGGCGGCCGCGGCCCTCCATGCACTGCACAACCATGTCGACCGCCTGGCCGAAGACCACGCCCACGCCAAGGAACTGGCGGCCGCCGTTTGCGCCACGCCGGGGCTGTCGCTGCCGTCGGATCGGGTGGACACCAACATCGTGGTGTTTGAAGTCTCGCCGCAACTGGGCACCTCGGCCCATTTCACCTCGCGGCTGGCCGAACGCGGCGTGTGGATGATACCTTTCGGTCCGCAACTGGTGCGGGCCGTTACCCATCTGGATGTCAACGGCGAACAAATCGAGGCCGCCTGCCGCGCCCTGGCCGAAACCGCCGCCGCCTGCGCGGCCGAAGATCGAACCGGCATCACCATGGATTCGGCCTACGTGTAATGGGCGGGCCGGCGGTGAACGCTCAATTGGCTTTCGACTTCAATTCAAAGTTCAAGTCGCGCTCCCCTTCGCCAGCTTCAATCACGGCGGGAAACTCCAACCGCATCTCCTCCGGCAAGGTGGGCGTCATGCTGATCACCTTGTGCGACATGCAAGTCACCAGCACCCGGTGCTTGCCCGCCTCGGGACCGCTGGTCGAGTCGAATTGAAACTCGCCGTTCCGCACCCGGGCCACCACGGTCGACCTGGCTGGGCCTGCCCCCTTCTCCGGAATGAAAGCAATCGTGCCGTATGACAACGGCTTGCCGTCCAGGCTCACTCGCCCTCGCACCGGCACCCGCTCGCCCGCGGACAAAAAGCCGGAAATCGACAGCCAATCGGCCAGCCGCTTGCTCCACGACGAAAGCACGGGATCGCCCGGCATCAACCCCACGCCGTGCGGCCCCTTGGCGTAAATGTGCATTTCGGCGGGTACGCCCGCCTTCCGCAGCGCCAGGTAAAGCAGCACGCTGTTCTCCGGCGGCACTCCGGTGTCTTCGTTGGTGTGAAACAAAAACGTGGGAGGCGTGTCCTTGGTGACCTGTTTTTCGCTGGACAGGTAATGCGTGAGCTTTGCATCGTCGGCCTTGTCGCCCAACAAGTTTCGCCGCGATCCGCCGTGCTGAAAACTCTCGGTGAAACTGATCACCGGGTAGCACAACACCAGAAAATCGGGACGGCAGCTTTCGCGATCGATGGAATCTTTGGCGTTGGCGTCGCCGGAGTCGAAGTGCGTGCCGGCCGTGCTGGCCAGGTGCCCTCCCGCGGAAAAACCCATGATGCCAATGCGGCGCGGATCGACTCCGTACTTCTTCGCGTCGTGCCGAACCAGGCGAATCGCCCGCTGGGCGTCCATCAGCGGCACCGGATGCCGGTAGGGGCTCAAACGGTAACGCAGCACGAATGCCGCCACGCCGATCGAGTTGTAAAACCTGGCGATCTGTACGCCTTCGTGATCCATGGCGTGCCCTCCATAGCCGCCGCCAGGGCAGACAATCACACCCGCCCCCGTGGCTTTGTCGGCTGCGGGCAAGTAGACGAACAGCAATGGCTTGTCGGCGTCCCCCTCGCCCTGGGCTTGCGGAGCGCCGTCGGGCCATAGATACCGGGTCTGGGGTTCGGGCGCTTCTGCCGCGCTCGCGGCGTTTGCGGCGAGCATGGCGGCCAGCGAGGCGAACAGCAGCAGCGGCGGGCGCCACAGCGGCGAGAAAGCAAATCCAAAGGCGGGGGACAAGGCCTTGCGAGGCATCGTTTCGTTCCTGATGAAATTGGAATTGTCAGAAAATGCGGTCTAACAATTGTCGTAGGCAATCGTCTTGAATCACAAAGTGCGGTTGGCTGCCTTTTATTCGCCGGGGCGGTTGGGCTGCTGCGCCCGCCGCCGATCCTCCGGTTGTTCGTGCTTCCACCAATCGGGGCCCTCGGCCTTGACTTCGGCATCCATCTTCAAAATCGCCGCTTTCAATCGCGCGAATTCCTCCGGTTGCGACTTCGACACGTCGGTCGTTTCGCGCGGGTCTTGCCGCAGGTTGAATAGCTGCAGCGCGCTCAAGTCTTCGTTGCCCACGATCTTCCAGTCGCCGATCCGCAGCGCGGCGCGACAGTCGGGCCTGGCGATATGCGTTCGCCAATACAGCGGCTGCGGCCGCTCGATCGCCTTGCCCGAAAAAGCCGGCACCATGCTCGCGCCGTCGATCGTGCGATCGCCCGGCAACGGAATCTCCATGATCTCGCACAGGGTGGTGAAGATGTCGCTGCCAATCACGGGCACGTCGCTTTCCTGGCCGGGAGCAATGCGGCCCGGCCAGCGCACCATGCCGGGCACGCGAATCCCGCCTTCGTAGCAATCGCGCTTGCGGCCGCGAAGTCCGCCCGTCGAACCCCGCGTGCGGTCGCGCATGGAACCGGGATTGGCCGCGTCGGGCAAGCCGGTGCCTTCCGGCCCATTGTCCGAAGTGAAGAACACTATGGTGTTCTCCGCCAGCTTCAGCTCGTCGAGCACTTTCATCAACCGGCCGAAGGCGTCGTCCAACTGGGTTACGTTGCCGTGATGTTGCTTGAGGCCAATGTCGGTAAGCTCGGGATACAAGGCCATGAACCGCGGATCGGACTCGATGGGCAGATGCGGTTCGTGCGTCCAAACCGTCAGGAAGAAAGGCTTGTTGGGATCGCGCTGCCGGGCAAGCCAGTTCTCGGCTTCTTCCACAATGAGCCGCGCCGAAAAGCCCTGCAGCGGCCCCACCGGTTTGCCGTTGCGGACAAAGTTATTGGGATCCTTGTGGCTGGGGCCCGCGTTGTTTTGCGTGGCCAACCACCAGTCGTATCCGTGATCGTTGGGCTGCGGCTGCTCCGGCGAATTGAAATGCCCGTTGAGGTGCCATTTGCCCACGTGGCACGTGGCGTAGCCGCGCTGTTGCAGCAGTTTGGCGATGGTGATTTCGCTGGCCCTGAGGTGGCATTCGTGCCCCTCGGGGATCCAGCGGAACACGCCGTTGCGGTATGGCGTGCGGCCGGTCAGGATTGCCGATCGCGAAGGCGAGCAAACCCCGCACGCGGCATAGGCCTGCGTGAAGCGCACCCCCTGCTTGGCGAATCGATCGAGATGCGGCGTCTTGATCACCGGGTGTCCGTAACACCCCAGGTCGCCCCAGCCCAAGTCGTCGGCCAGGAAAATCACCACGTTGGGTGGCGGCTGTTTGCCCCCAGGGCCGTCGGCTGCCAACAACGGCGACGCGACCCCGCCGGAGCACTTCCAGGCGGCAATCAACAGCGCCGCCAGTTGGATCGACTTCAGCAGATTTTGTCGCATGGTCGGTCACCTTGGTTGGGAGTCGCTGCACGCGTCGGCGATACCGCGGCAGATTGGTCACTACTTTGCGCCCCCACCATAGTTTGCCCAGCGGCGCGAAACAACCATGGCGGTAGCCGGCGCTGCCCAGTCGCTGCCCAGAAGATGCCTGGGTGACTGGCATCAAGTTCCTGTGCCGCTAGGGCTGGCCACGTAACAACCCTCCGGGGCATAATCAGCGGTCGTCGGACTCACCCTACTTTTCGTTCCGCAGTTTGCCCGCAATCGCCATGACCGATTTCCAAGCCTTGATCGACGATTACCTCGCCGGGCCGCAATTGTTGCGCCGGGCCGTAGCCGGCATGAGCGCGGCCGAGTTGGAAGCCGCCCCCATCCCTGGCAAATGGTCCACGCGGCAAGTCATTTGCCACCTCGCCGACTTCGAGCCGGTGTACGCCGATCGCATGAAACGGGTGATCGCCGAGGACCGGCCCACCATGTTTGGCGGCGACCCCGACGTATTTGCCGCCCACCTGGCCTACCACGCCCGCGACCTGGAAAACGAGCTGACGCTCATCGAATCCATCCGCCGGCACGTCGGCGATATTTTGCGGACGCTGCCGCCCGAGGCTTTCGCTCGGCAAGGCATTCATTCCGAAGCCGGCCCGCTGTCGCTCGAGCAGTTGCTGCGGGGTGTCACGGCGCACATTCCCCACCACGTGCGGTTTATCGAAGAGAAATGCCAGGCGCTGCACAGCGGTTGAACGAGTGCCGGCGGCGCGTAAACTGGCGGCGCGATGGGCGGTTCACTTCGTTCGAATTTCGTCCCACGACACCGCCCCGCTGCCAACCGCTAGTCGCCAATAACGGTCGTCAGCCTGGCCCGGGTCGGGGTTTCGACCTCCGCGGCGGCGGCAGTGTCCGACACGCGGGGCGCCATGGTTTGTTCGGCCCGCTGCAGCAGTGGGTTGCCGGCAATACCCAGCAGCACGACGGCCACCGCGCTGATCAGGGCGGCAGTGAACGCGGCCGGCCCGCCCTCGGCCTTGGGGGCAGCGAGCGGCGAGCGGAAATACATCACCGCGACGACGCGCAGGTAATAGGCCGCGGCGATGGCGGCGTTGAGCACGCCCACCACGGCCAGCAACAGAAACCAACTGCGCACCGAGCCGCCCAGGGCGGCGCTGTCGGTATCGACCCCGAGGGCGCTGAAGAACACGGCGAATTTTCCCCAGAAGCCAGCCAGGGGAGGAATTCCGGCCAGGCTGAACATGAACACTGCGAGCATCATGCCGGCCAGGGGATGCGTGCTGCCCACGCCGGCCAGGTCGTCCATGTGCTCCACTTGCCGCTCGCGGCCGCCGAGCCAGGCCAGGGTGGCAAACACGCCGATCGTTCCCACGGAGTAAATCACCAGAAAGAAGATCGTTGCTCCCACGCCGCTGAGCGGGCCGGCTTCGCCCACGTGCACGTTGGCGAACGCCGCGGCGATGCCGATCAACATGTAACCCGCGTTGGCGATCGACGAATACGCGAACAGCCGCCGCAGGTTGTCCTGCCACAGGGCCAGCATGTTGCCGACCGTCATCGTCAACAAAGACAGAATCAGCGCCAACCGCCAGCCGTAGCTTTCCAGGGTGGGCATCGCCAGAATGGCGATCCGAATCAGGGCGGCAAAACCGACCACCTTGGGAATGACCGAAAGCAGCGCGGCGTTGCCATTGGTGGTGCCTTGGTAGACATCGGGGGCATAAAAGTGAAACGGCACGGCGGTGATGCGGAAACCCAGCCCCGCGAAGATTAGCACCAGCGCCAGGCCGCCCAGCGTTTGCCAACTGGCCGTATCGGTAGCCGCGCTGGAGAGCGCGACCGCAATCTGACTCAGTTGCGTGTGCCCCGAGATGCCATAGAGAAAACTCAAACCATAGAGCAGCACGGCCGAGGACAAAATACTCAGAAAGAAATACTTGGAAGCGGCTTCCTGGCTGGCCGCATTTTGCCGGCCCAGGTAGAGCATCACATAGGTGGGGATCGATACCAGTTCCAAACCGAGGAACATCAACACCAGTTCGTCGCTGCCGGCCACGAGCATGCCGCCGCTAATGATGAACAGCAGCATGGCGATGTTTTCGCCTACCTGGCGGCCGTCCCCCGCCCGAGCCATCACCATCAAGAGCAGCAAGCCCATCAGCAAGGTCAGCCACCGCATGAACATCGCCAGGGCGTCGGCCGCCAACGGCCCCGTGGCGGCCGCGAGCGGCGATTGCAGGCCCAGCAGCCAGGCGGCAACCGCCAGCGACGCGCCGGCCAACCACACCCAGACGGCGGTCCCCCGCCAGAACGCCGCCAGCACCAAAATGAGCGTGGCGGCGCCGGCCACCACGATTTCGGGCATCAGCAATTCAACGGCGGAAAGGTTGAGGTAAGCGTTCACTGCGGATCAATCGTATGAGAATGGCATCGAATTTCAGGGCACGGCAAATACGGTCTGTCGCTTCGGCCTGGGGGGTTCAATCGCGCGCCGCCGCGGTTTGCAGTGGCGGCGAATCTTCGGCGCCAGCGGCGGCGCCTTGGCTGACTTTCACGCGCTGGTCGAGCTGCACGGCGATGGGGTCGAGGGTGTCGCTCATGCGATCCAAGAAGAACGCGGGGTGAAGCCCAATCCAAAACACGAACACCGCCAGCGGCGCCAGCGCCGAAACTTCGCGCAGCGACATGTCGCGAACCGGCGGCACGTCGGGCTCGTGCGGCGGCTCCTTCAATCGGCCAAAGAAGGTGCGCTGCACGAGATACAGCATGTACCAGGCGCCCAGCACCACGCCGCTCACGGCCAGCACCGCCACCAACCGCAGGTCGCCGCCGCTGGCGCTGGTATCGGTAAACCCTCGCTGAAACATGCCGGCGAGCAGCAGGAACTCGCCGGCAAAGCCGTTCAAGCCGGGCAGTCCAATGCTGGAAAACGTAAACAGCAGCATGAAAAACGCCAGCAGCGGCGTGCGCTTGGCCAGCCCTCCCAGTTCGCGAATTTCTCGGGTGTGGTAACGGTCGTAAATCATGCCCACAATGGCGAACAACCCGCCGGTGGAAATGCCGTGATTGATCATTTGCAGCACGCCGCCCTGCAGGCCGAGCCTGTTGAGCGCGAAGATGCCCAGCATGCAAAAGCCCAGGTGGCTCACGCTGGAATAGGCGATCAACCGCTTCATGTCGCTTTGCGCCAGCGCCACCAGGGCCCCGTAGACAATGCCGGCCGCGCTCAACCCCAGCACCCAGGGCATGCAGGCCAGGGTGGCGTCGGGGAGCATCGGCAGGCTGAAGCGCACAAACCCGTAGGTGCCAATCTTGAGCAGTACCCCGGCCAGCAGCACCGAACCCGCCGTGGGCGCTTGCACGTGCGCCAGCGGCAACCAGGTGTGCAGGGGAAACAGCGGCACCTTGATCGCAAACCCGGCAAACAGCGCCAAAAAGATCCAGAGTTGCATGCTCTGCGGAAGGGGATGCAGCGCCAACTGCTGCTTGAGCTCGAAAATGGAAAACGTGAGCGGTCGAGGACCCCCGCCCGCGGCGTCGCCGTTGTAGTACACCCACAGCACGATCGACAGCAAACCCAAGAACGTGAGCACGCTGCCTGCCAGCGTATAGAGAAAAAACTTGATGGCCGCGTAGCGCTTGTTCTCGTGCCCCCAAATCCCAATCAAGAAAAACAGCGGGATCAGCGTGAACTCAAAAAAGACATAGAACAGCAGAATGTCTCGGGCGGCGAATACCCCCAGCATGCCGGTCTCGAGCAGCAGCAGCAGGGCATAAAACCCGGGCGCTCCGTCCTTGATCGATTCCCAACTGACGAGCACCGCCGTGACCATCAACAGGGCCGTCAGGGCAAACATCCACAAACTGAGCCCATCCAGCCCGAAGGAAAAGCGGATGTCGATCCCCGATTGCGGCAGCGACATCCAGCCGTAGTCGCTTTCGGCAAACTCGTCGGGCGAGCTGGTGGCGGCATCGTCGGGGCGATACCGGCCGCTGCGATTGTCTTCGCCCGGCGCATACTGCGACACCAGCACGATGGCCAGCGCCAGCGTGAGCACCGTGACCAACAGGGCGATCAGACGCGAGGGTTCGCGGCCCGCCTCGGGCATGGCCCAAAGCATGCCGGCTCCCACCAGCGGCAAAAAGATAATCACCAGCAACAAGAACGACATTCGCAACTCACCACAACAGGCTACCGATCAACACCAGCACCCCCAACACCATGGCCAGGGCGTAAAACTGCACCAGTCCAATTTGCAACGGCCGCAGCACGCTCCCCAAGGCCTTGGGAAGCCAACCCAGCAGGTTCACCAGCCCATCGACCAGCAGGCGATCGAGGAACGCGCACACGTAAGCCAGCACCCAGATCGGCCCCAGAATCAGCCAGGCATAGATCTGGTCGATGAAGAACTTTCCATGCGAAAGCTGATAGACGTACACCGATTTCATCGCGCCCGTGAGCGCGGCCAGCAGGGCGCCGCCGCGCAGGTAGAGCAACGCCGCCAGGCCCACGCCGCTGACGGCAATGATGGTGCTGGTGATCGCCACGCTCCAGTGGAACGCTTCGGCCGGCCCGGTGCCGGCAATGCCCGCGTAGGCCAGCGAGGGCGTGCGCCCCAGCAGCTCGGCGAAGGGATGCGATACCACCCACACGCCCGCCGCGAACACCGCCAAAATCAGCAGCGGAATGGTCATGTTGCGGGGCGATTCGTGGGCGTGATGGCCGGCCTCGTGCGGAATTTCTTCCTTGCCGTAAAACGTCATGAAGAAAGCGCGGAAGGTGTAAAACGCCGTGAGAAACGCGGCGAAAATGCCGACGTAGTACAGCACCGTGAAAATGGCGGCGGGCCCCCCCGGTCCGCCGTCGTGCGCGGCGCCCAAGATGGCGTCTTTGCTCCAAAAACCCGAGAAGGGGAAAATGCCCGAGAGCGCCAGCGCCCCGGCCAAAAACGTCCCATGCGTCCACGGCATCAATCGCCGCAGGCCGCCGAAGTGCCGCATGTCGATCACGCCGCCCATCGCGTGCATCACGCTGCCGGCCCCCAGGAACAACAGGGCCTTGAAGAAGGCGTGGGTAAACAAGTGGAACATCGCCGCGGTATAGCCGGCCAACGTGCAGGTTCCCAGGGCCAGAAACATGTAACCCAGTTGGCTCACGGTGGAATACGCCAGCACCCGTTTCAAATCGGTTTGGGTCACCGCGATCAGCGCCGCCAACAGCGCCGTAAAGCCGCCGATGATCGCCACCACGTAGTAGGCCGAGCCCGACTCGAGAAACAGCGGCGCCGTGCGGGCCACCATGTACACGCCCGCCGTGACCATCGTGGCCGCGTGAATCAACGCGCTGACCGGCGTGGGGCCTTCCATGGCGTCGGGCAACCACACGTGCAGCGGAAACTGCGCGCTCTTGCCGCACGCCCCCACGAACAGCAGCAGGCAAATCGCCAGCAGCAGCGTGCTTTTCTCGGCGCCCAGCGGATGATGCGGAAGTTCGGCATAACCGGTCGACAGGTAATGCTGCCCCAGCACGCCATGCGTGGTGATGGGTTGATTGGCCGCGGCACTCGCCGCCGGGGAGGTGCTGTCGTGAAAATCGAGCGTGCCAAACGTGGTCCAAATCAGAAACACGCCGAGCGTAAACCCGAAGTCGCCCACGCGGTTCACCAGAAAGGCTTTCTTGCCGGCCGCGGCGGCCTCGGGCTTTTGGAACCAGAAGCCAATCAGCAGGTAGCTGCACACGCCCACCGCTTCCCAAAACACAAACAGCAGCGCGAAGTTGCTCACGCTGACCAGCATGATCATGGAAAACACGAACAACGACACATAGGTGAAAAACCGCCAGTAGCCGGGATCGCCGTGCATGTAGCCCGCCGCGTAAATGGCCACCAGGGTCGCCACGAAGGTGACCATCGCCAGCATGATCGAACTGAGCGGGTCGGCCCGCAGCGTGATCTCAATGCGAAAATTGCTGCCATCCAGGGCGTCGGTCACGTCGGCCCAGGTCCACAGCGAGTGCACCACTTCAAAGCCGACGGTGTCCGAGCCATTCGCCGCGGACGCCGCCGATCCGTGGCTCACCTCGATCAACAGCGCGATCGCCACCAAAAACGAGGCGGCGAAGGCCACGATGGTCGGCCAGTGGCTGTGCGCCTTCAGCACGCGCTTGCCCAAAATGGCCGTCAGCAGCGTGGAGGCCAGCGGCAATGCCGGCAGCAGGGTCAGGAGTGTTTTGATCTCAAACATGGGAGCGGTACGCCGTCTCCTCGGGGTCGTGTTCGGGTTCTACGCCGGCGGGCACCAGGTGCGGCCAGGGGTATTCTTCTTCGCGCGGCGCGCGATCCTCAGGCTCGACAAAGGCCGGCTGGTTTTCTTCCCGCAGCGATTGCCAAACGGCGATATCGAGCTTGCCCGCCCGCTGGAAAAGCATCATCACCAGGGCCATCAAAATGGCGGCTTCGCAGGCGGCCACCGTGAGCACAAAGATCACCAGGATTTGGCCGCCCCAATCGCTATGGAACCGCCCCCAGGCCACCAGGCTGATCGAAACGCCTTGGAGCATCATTTCGGCGCAGAGGAACATCACGATCATGTTCCGCCGGCTCAAAAACCCCACCAGGCCCAAGCCGAACAGGATGGCGCCCACGATCAGATAGTTTTGCAGCAGTTGGGCTTCAACCACGAGCCCCCCCTTTCTCGTCGCCAGCGGCGGCGGCTTCGGCCAACGCGGCGGCCCGTTGTTCGCCAATCCGCGAATGAATCACGATCGCCGTCGCTCCCACCAGGGCCGCCAGCAACAGCACGCTGGCCGCCTCCACCGCGATCAAATGCCGGCTGAACAGCAGCGACCCCAGCCGCGCCACGTGGTGCTCCTGCAGCACGTCGTCGGCCGCGGCCAGCTCCAGCGTAAAGCCCTCCCGCAGCCGGGGCACCTCGGCCGTCAGCCGCCGCTGCAGGGCGTTCGCATCCACGCGCTGTTCCAGGCCGCCGACCAGCTCCAATCGCAACACCAGGCCCGCGTCGGTTTCCGCCAGCCGTACCTGTCGCACCTGCTCGGGCAAAATCGCCGGAGCGTCGTCTGCCGCGGGCTCCATCGCGGCCATCGCCGCAATGACTTCGTTCCGCAATAGCGGCGTGGAGGGTCGGAGCGAGCCCACGATGGTGAGCGTTAAAATGCCCACCATCACCATCCCGGCCGTGGCCGACAGCGGGGCCTCCCAACTGCGGCGGTCGTACGGTGCGTGGCCTTGGGGATTGGCCAGCATGAGTACAAACAGCAAGGTCACCAAAATCGCCCCGGCGTAAACCACCACCGTGGCCACGCCCAAGAATTGAGCGCCCTGAAAAAAGAACATGCCGGCGCTGCCCAGCAAACACAGGGCAAACCACACCGCGCAGTACACCGGATTGCGAAAGGTGACCGTCGCCACCCCGGCGCCCACGGTCACTCCCGCCAAAATGGCGAACACGCTGTCGCTGAGCCAATCGCCCAGGCTGGTGAGTTGCGAGGCAAACAGCGCCAACCCGATCACGCCGAACAAGCCGCCCAGCCATTGGCCCCCGGCGCGGCCGCGCGGCAGCAGCAGCCACATGCCAATGGCGCTGGCCAGCGTTGCCCCGCCTATCCACCACCCGGTCGTGCTCACAGCGTTCCTCCCAGGCTGGCGGATTTCATCGGTTCGGCATCCTTGGTGGCGTCGTACACGCTGAGCAGCTTCTCCTTGTCGAACACCATCTCTTCGCGACTGCGGCCCGTCAGGTTGTACAGGCTGGTTAGTTCGATGGCGTCCACGGGGCAGGCCTCTTCGCACATGCCGCAAAAAATGCACCGCAATTCGTCGATCGTGAACGACTCGGGATATTTCTCGCGGTCGGGCCAAGGGCTTTCCGCGCCGATAATGTCGATGCAATGCGCGGGGCAAGCCGTGGCGCACAAGAAACACGCCACGCACTTCACGCGGCCTTGCTCGTCCTTGTTCAGCCGATGCACCCCCCGGTAGTTGAGCGGGTTTTGAATGGTGGGCTCCACGTCCGGGTAGCTCACCGTCATTTTCTTCGAGAACAAGTGCCGCGTGGTCGTGGTCAACCCTTTGATCAGCAGCGGCAGGTACATCCGGCCCGCCAGGCCCAGCTTGGGTTCGTCGATCCAGTTGATTTGGGGATCGTCTGGTTTCATGGAACTTTCTGTCGGTAATGAATTCGCGAATTCGCGGCGGCAAATGTTTCCGTTCACACGCGCAGGGGCGCGGCCAAATCGGCGTCGGCGTCCATGTCTTCGGGCAGGTTGCGCGGATTTTCGTCCAGCAGCGCGCCGCCGCGGTACGGACGGTTCGACTCGCGCGAGCGCGGTCCAATGGCCACCGTCAGCAACCAAACGGCAATCGCAATCGCCCACATCACTGCCGCCGACAACCAGGGCCGCGACTTCAAGGCGTCGTGGTAGTACTCGGTGGCCACGGCCACGACCACCAGGTTCACCATGCCCAGGGGCAACATCACCTTCCAGGCCATGTTCATCAACTGGTCGAAGCGAAACCGTGGCCAGCTCCAGCGCACCAGCATGAACAGCACAATCACCAGGAACACCTTGAGCAGCAGCACGGCCACCCGCAGCAAACCCAGCCCCCAACCCACGGCGGCCTCGCTGCCGGTCACGCCCCACAGGTGCCATCCGCCCAGAAATAAAATCACGATCAGCACCGAGGCAGTGATCATGTGAATGAACTCGGCGCTGGCAAACATCACCAGCCGCATCGACGAATATTCGGTGTGATAGCCGCCGATCAATTCTTGCTCGGCCTCGGGCAGGTCGAACGGCAGCCGGCCCGCTTCGGCGCAGGCGGCCACCAGAAACACCAGAAAGCCAATCGGCTGAATGAAGGCGAACCACACGCCGGTTTCGGCCTGGGCCACCATCACGTCTTCCAGTCGCAGGCTGTTGGCCATCAGAATCACGCCCAAGATGCCCAACCCCAGGGGGATTTCGTAGGCAATCAACTGGGCACTGCTGCGCAGCGCGCCGAGGAAACTGTATTTGCCGTTGCTGGCCCAGCCGCCCAGAATCACGCCGTACACGCCCACGCTGCTCAGCGCGAATACGTAGATCAGGCCGACATCGATTCCGGGCGCCACCACCAGGTGCAGGATGTCGCCGCCCCCCAAATCGATGCTGCCAAAGGGAACCACGGCGAACAGCGCCAGCGCCGAGGCCATCAAGCTGATCGGCGCCAACGAATAGAGAAACTTGTCGACATGACCCGGCGTGAGCTCTTCCTTGAACAGCATTTTGAGCCCATCGGCCAAGGGCTGTCCCAATCCCCACAGCCGGATCTTGGTCAGCGGCAAGCCCACCCGGTTGGGGCCGATGCGATCCTGCACCCAGGCCGCAATCCAGCGCTCCAACAGCACGAAATACGCCGTGGCCGTCATCAAGACGAAGACCAGCAGTGCGATTTTTATCAGAGCTTCCAGCATGGTGTTCTTTCGCGAGTTCCCCGCGCGGTCGCCGGTTCACCCGGCACGATTCGTGTTCTTCTGCCCCGTTGCTCTCGGTCCTTGTTCCTGCCCCCAGTCTCAGGTTTGCGCCAGCAGGTTGAGCTTGAGATCGACGCCCTGCTCGGGCACGGTGTCGGCCGCCATGGCAAAGTACGGAACTTCGGCCGCGATCTGCCGCAGCACTTCTTTCGGCCGAACCATGCCGGCCTCGCCCAGCAGTCGCCAATACACGCTGGCCTCGGTCCGGGCTCCTTGCGGTGGACGCACGGCCCAATCGAACGATTGCAACCGATCGGCGTGGTTCACGTACGAACCGGCCCGCTCTCCAAAAGCGGCGCCAGGCAGCACCCAAGCCGCCCGTTCCGCCAGTGGCGAGGCGAAAATATCCTGCACCACCAGCAGCGGCACTTGCCCCAAACCGGCCACGGCTTGTTCGTCGATCCAGTCGCCCGGATAACCGCCGGTGACCCATACGGCATCGATCCCCTCGGCAGACACCTTCGATACCAATTCCGGCCAGCTTGTCAATGCGCCGTTGAAATGCTTGGCAATCTCTTCCACGCCCCGGCGGTTAGGGCACTTCTCCGCCCGAATGGTGAAGCCCGACGGATAAACAATGTCCTCTCCCACCACCGGCACGTGCCCTACGGCGATCAGGGCCTGCTCGTCCACGCTGCGGGCGTACTTCGCCAACAGATAGGCTTCTTCCACGGTCAAGAATGGCGACAGCGCCACGGCCAGCCGCTTGGCCTTGCCCAGCGCCAGGGGCAACTCCGCAAATGCCTGTTCCCATTCAGCGTTTTGCAGGCCCCGCACGGCAGCGCCCGCGGCGACTTGGGCGTCGGGCGTTTGGTTGCCCATTCCGGCGGCGCCGGCCGTTCGCTTACCGGGGCCCACCAGTCGGCGCTCGCTATGAATGTAGTGAAAACCATAACGGCCCTCGTCGCACATCCACCATTTATTGATCTGCATGTTTTCCCGAGGGCGGAGCCGGTACATGCGATCTTGATTTTCGTCGGCCCAAATCGAGCAGCCCGTCGAACAGCCGGCGCATACCGAGCGGTGACTCTTCAAAAACCACACCCGCTGCTCATAGAGAAAATCGCGGTCTCCCAGGGCGCCCACGGGGCAGAGGTCGACCACGTTGCCCGACATCTTGTTGTCGAGCGGGTGGCCGGGAAACACGTCGATTTCTTCGTGGCTGCCGCGATGAATCACCATCAGCTCGCTGGTGCCGGTCACTTCGCGGCAAAACCGCACGCAGCGCGTGCACATCACGCAGCGATCGACAAACAGCATCACCGTGTCGCCCATCGGGCGCTTGCGGCTGGTGAACGGTTTCAGATCGGCCCGGCGCTCCTTCTGCCCATGCTCAAAATGATAATCTTGCAGGTTGCACTCGCCGGCCTTGTCGCAAATCGGGCAATCGATGGGATGATCGATCAGCAAGGCCTCTTCCACGAAGGCCCTGGCCTGCTTCACCTTGTCGCTCTCGGTCACAAACACGGTGTTGTCTTTGGCCGGAGTCTGGCAGGCAGGCACCAGCTTGGGCAGCATCGAGACCTGGCCGGTTTCGGGATTTCGAGTGCCGGTCTCCACCAAACACATGCGACAACTGGCCACGACCGACAATCCGGCGTGCCAGCAATAGTGGGGGATTTCCACGCCCGCCCGGCGCGCGGCTTGAATGCCGTTCAGCCGCTCGTTGTCGCCAACGGTGACTTCCCGCTCGTTGATGATGACCGTTCCCATGGGATTCCTGTCTAGGGCCGCGCCGGAGATTCTTCCCCCCGCTGCGGCGCTTCGTGTCTTCGACTTCAGCTAGTGGATGCCCACCACTTCCAAGGCCTCCACCGGTTTGGTTTCGGCGTAGCCGTGGGGATTGGTGCGGCGGATGTATTCTTCGAATTCGTCGCGAAACTTGCGAATGGCGTTCTTGATCGGCCAGGCGGCGCCGTCGGCTAGGCCGCAGATCGTGGTGCCGGGAATGATGCCAATCGTGTCGCCGATCTCCAGCAGCAAATCCAGGTCTTTCAACCGCCCCCGACCAGCCCGAATGCGATCGAGCATTCGCAGCGACCACGACGTTCCTTCGCGGCACGGCGTGCATTGGCCGCAGCTTTCGTGCGCGAAAAACCGGCAGCTATTGTGGAGAAAATCCACCATGCTCACCGTTTCGTCCATCACCACCACGGCCGCGGTCCCCAACCCCAGGCAGCCCACCTTGCCCAGGGCGTTGAAATCGAGCGGCGTATCGAACTCGGGCTCGGTGAGCAAACCCATGCTGATGCCGCCGGGAATGGCGGCCTTGCCTTTGCGCCCCTTCCACACGCCGCCGCCATACTCCTCGATCAAGTGGCGGCAGGTGATGCCCAACGGGGCCTCGTAACAGCCCGGCCGATTGACATGCCCCGACAGGCAATACAGCTTGGGGCCGTAGCTGCCGGCGTCGCGAGGGTTGTTGGGGTCGGCCGGAACCCCGATCGATTTGAACCACGCCGCGCCGCGTCCCAAAATGTGGGTGACGCAAGCCATGGTCTCGATATTGTTCACCACGGTGGGCTTGCGAAACACGCCTTCGATCGCCGGAAACGGCGGTTTGATGCGGGGCCAGGCCCGCTTGCCTTCCAGGCTTTCGATCAAGCCGGTCTCTTCGCCGCAAATGTAAGCCGCCGCCCCGCGATGCAAATAGAGATCGAGCGAGAACTCGCTGCCCAAAATGTTCTTGCCCAACAAGCCCGCGGCATAACACTCGTCGATCGCCTGCTGCAGCCGTTGATAGGCCAAGGGATATTCATAGCGAATATACAAATAGCAGGTGGTCGCTTTCGTGGCATAGCAGCCGATGATGATGCCTTCGATCACTTGATGCGGATCGAGCTCCATCAAAATGCGATTGTTGAAGGTGCCCGGCTCGCTCTCGTCCGCATTCACGCACATGTAGATGGGACCAGGATGATCCTTCGGCAAGAACGACCATTTCATGCCGCAGGGAAAGCCGGCTCCGCCCCGCCCCCGCAGGCCGCTGTCCTTCACCACCTCGATCACGGCCTCGGGCGCCATTTCCTGGATCGTGCGCCGCAGCGCCTGGTAACCGCCGGCAGCCTCGTACACGCGCAGCGTGTGGCTGTCTTCCTTATGAATGTTGGCCAGCAAAACCGGTTCAAAATCGCTCACGGCAAACGTCTCGGCGGGGGGGATAATGGGCGGCTGGGTTTCTCGGCAAAGGTTTGCAAGCAAGCGCCGGGGGGCATCAACTCAATCGATCCACGTACGCGGCGGCGGCATCCGCGTCCAGATCCTTCACCAACTCGTCTCCGGCCAGCATGCAAGGCGCGTATTCGCATGCCCCGAGGCACTCGGCCGGCTCAATCGTCACCTTGCCGTCGGCCGACGTGCCGCCGGCTTCGACGCCGTACTTGTGGCATAAATGGCTGAGCACCGCCTCGCCCCCGCGCAACGCGCAACTGATGGAGCGGCAAACCCAAATCCGCGTGCGGCCGTGCGGCGCCTCTTGCTTGAAAAAACCGTAAAAGCTCAGCGTGTCTTGCACCTGCGACGGCGCCAGTTCCAGAATCTCGGCGATTTCCTCCACCGCCCGATACGGCACGTGCCGCAAATGCCGGTTCACAATATGCAACGCCGGCAGCGTCACCGCCTGCTTGCTGGGATACCGCGGAATGTACGCCTTGATCTCGGCGATCATTTCGTCGGTGAGAACGCGCTGAGCTTGGGCACTAGCCATGAGGTCTGCATGCTTGAATAGGGAGAATGATGGCGGCCAACAAGCAAGCGATCCGTTTGCCATCGCGCCTGCCGCCCTGCCGTTTCTCAATCTCGCAAATTATCGATCCAGTTCCGCCGCTATGATGTTCAAACTTCCCAGCACCGCCACCACGTCGCTCAGCGTGTGGCCACGGATCAAATCCGGGAACAAGGCAAAGTGAATGTACGAGGGCGGACGCGTGCGCGCCCGATACGCCACGTCGCTGCCGTCCCCCACCAGGTAAAAACCGAGTTCGCCGTTGGGCGCCTCGATGGCATGGTACACCTCCTCGCAAGGCACCTCAAAACCGCGGTTGCTCATCGTCAGCTCGAAGTGGGTGATCGTGCCTTCGATCGAGCTGTATACCTGCCGCTTGTCCGGCAGGGTGGTGCGCTCGCCCACGCCCACATTCACGGGGCCTTCCGGCAAATTCTCAATCGCCTGATGAATCAACTTCAGGCTTTCCCGCATTTCCGCAATCCGCACGTAATACCGGGCGTAGCAATCGCCCGCCGTGGCGCAGCACACCTGAAAGTCGAGCTCCGGGTAAACCAGGTACGGCTCGTCCTTGCGCAGATCGCGCGGAACGCCGCTGGCCCTGGCAATCGGGCCGGTAGCGCTGCGGTTGGTGGCTTCTTCCTTGGAGAGCAATCCCACCCCCCGGGTGCGATCGACAAAAATCCGGTTCCGCGCGAACAACCGGTCCATGTCGTCCAGCGTGCGTGGAAACTCCTTGACAAACTTCCGCACGTTTTCCACAAACCGCGGCGAGGCGTCGTGCATCACACCGCCCACCCGCGTGTAACTGTTGGTGAATCGCGCTCCGCACAACTCTTCAAAAATGTTGTAAATCTGCTCCCGGCGATTGAACGCGTACAGAAAAAACGTGAAGGCGCCGATATCCAAGCCCATGGCGCCCGTGCACAGCAAATGGTCGCTGATCCGCGCCAGTTCGCACAAAATGGTGCGAATGTATTGGCAACGCTTGGGCGTTTCGATGCCCAGCAGCTTTTCCACCGCCAGGTGCCAGGCCACGTTGTTGGCCATCGGCGAAATGTAGTTCATGCGATCGGTGACCGTCACATACTGGTTGTAATCCAGATGTTCGCCGATCTTTTCAAAGCCGGAATGCAAATAGCCAATGTCCGGCATGGCGTCCACTACCCGCTCGCCTTCCAGCTTGAGCACCAGCCGCAGCGTGGTGTGCGTGGCCGGGTGCTGCGGACCGAAATTGAGCGTCCACAAGTATTCTTGCGGTTCGTCGTGGACGAGCGATCGCGTTTGAACGGGTGTGATGGGCATCCAAGTTTAACTCTGGTTTCGCGTGATTACCGGGAAGTTATGGCGTTCGCCCCGGCCGCGAAGCGGGTAGTCCTTCCGCAACGGAAAGGCCGTGAATTCTTCGGGCAGCAAAATCCGCCGATGGTCGGGATGGCCTTCGAACATGATCCCGAACATGTCGTACACCTCGCGCTCCATCCAGTCGGCCCCTTGCCAGATGGGCACCGCCGAGGGAACGCTCAACTGTGGTTCGTCCAAAAACACCCGCACGTTGAGCCGCTCGTTGGTCGTGGTGTTCGCCAGCAGATACACCAGCCCAAAGCGATGCTCGGCGCCGCGGTAGTGCAAATAGTCCACGCAGGTGATGTCCACCAGCAGGTCAAAACCCAGCGTGTCGCGCAGCATTTGCAATGCCGCCGTGGCCTGCGCGCGCGGCGCCACCGCCCGTGTTTCACCCCGGAATTCGCTCACCGTCACCTCCGGAAACGCGGCGACAAGCTGCTCAATGGTTTCGGGCTGAATCATGGCAGTACAACACCGGTTGAAGCGATGATTGACCCAACGCTTGGCGGCAGAATGATCACGCGCACCCGATGCGCGTCTCTCCCGCGCCCTCAACGCTGGATGATGGGCAGTTCCAATAGCGAGCGGTTGCGGCCCTGCCGGCTGGCAACCTCGAACTCTTCCCCCGTAATGGTGCCTTCCCGCTGAATCTTGTCTTGCAAATCGATGATCGCTTGAATCAACTGCTCGGGCCGCGGAGGGCAGCCGGGCACGTACATGTCGACCGGAATGAACCGATCGACGCCTTGCACCACGCAGTAGGTGTCGAACACCCCGCCGGTGGAAGCGCACGCCCCCATCGAAATGCACCACTTGGGCTCGGGCATCTGCTGCCAAATCCGCTGCAGCACCGGCAGCATTTTCATCACCACCCGCCCCGCCACGATCATCAAATCGCATTGCCGAGGGCTGAAGCGAAACACCTCGGCCCCGAACCGGGCCAAATCGTGGCGGCTGGCGCCCGTCGCCATCAATTCAATGCCGCAACAGGCGGTCGCAAACGGCATCGGCCACAGGCTGTTCTTCCGGCACCAATTCGCCAGGTGATCCAACTTGCTGACCACCACGTTTTCGGGCAGTTCTACCGCCATCGGAAAACCCCCTTTCTCCAGTCGTAGGCAAAGCCAAGCGCCAACAGCGCGGTGAAGACCATCACCCCGGCAAACACCAGCCCTCGCCCACTTACCAGTTCCTGTTCCACCGCCTGGTCGACGCCCGCCACGTTGTGCCGACTGGCAACCGCCCAGGGGTAGAGAAACAGCAATTCCACGTCAAACACCAAAAACGCAATCGCCACCAGGTGAAACCGGACGTCGAATCGCCGCTTGGTGCTATGGATGGGGTCCATGCCGCTTTCGTACGGCATTTCTTTGACTTGCGTCTTGCGGCGCGGCCCAAGCAAACGGCCCATCACCAACATGCCCACCGGCAACGCCGTGGCGAGCAAGATGAAGAGCACGACGGGCAGGATTGCCACGGTGGTCTGCATGACGAACACCGGGAACAGGTGGGGAGTTTGCGCCGTAAATTAAAGCCCCACTTGGCGTTGCGGCACAGAGCAGCGACTTTGTGAATCGTTTCACAAATCGGGGCCAACAAAAAGCTCGATCAAACCATCGAGCCATAATTCAGCATCCTATCGGTTCGCCCGCGCCTGTCAAGAACGACGTTTTGACCGGCCTCTGCCCGTAAATCAGCAAACGGCAACCCTTTCCGAGGGCGCCCGCGGGTGCCTGCGACAACCGCCCGCCTCTCCCCCCCGGGGGCTTTCCGGCTTTCCCGAATACGCGGCACATTGGCCCAAGTCTCGGGCTGTTCCCCACTATCCCAGAGGGCTTTTGGCCGCTGCCCCGGGTTCCTCGCGCACGTAGCGGGGAACCGCGTACCCTGGCAGCCGCGACCGCAAATCATCCATGATCTGCAGTCCATCTTCCACCGAAACCTCAAAATGAGCCGCCCCGGCCACCCGATCCAATTGATGTAAATAATAAGGAGCCACCCCCAACTCGATCAGCCGCTGGGAAAGGTCGGCCAGAATTTGAACTTCGTTGTTCACGCCCGCCAGCAGCACCGCCTGGTTGAACAGCAGCACCCCGGCCGCCCGCAACCGCCGCACCGCAGCGGCAACGTCGTCGTCCAACTCGCGGGCGTGGTTCGCGTGCAAGACCACGATCGGCGTGAGCCGGGTTCCGGTCAGCCACGCGAGCAGCTCATCGTTGACCCGCTGCGGAATCACGATCGGCAGGCGGGTATGAACGCGAAGCCGCTGCAAATGCCCAATGGCGGCCAACTCGCCAACCAGCGCGGCCAAGGTTTCATCGGCCAACATCAGGGGATCGCCGCCACTGAGCAGCACTTCGTGAATCGAATCGTCGGCGGCCAGCGCGGCCAATGCCGGACCCCAGGCGGCAAGTCCGCGGGGCGCTTCGGAATAGGGAAAATGCCGGCGAAAACAATAGCGGCAATGGATGGCGCAGGCCCCGGTCGTGATCAACAGTGCCCGACCTTCATATTTATGGAGCAGGCCGGGCGTCGGTTGGGCCGCGTCTTCGTGCAACGGGTCGGCGACAAATCCCGCCGGCGAATGGTCTTCAGCCGCCAGCGGCAATACCTGGCGCAGCAGGGGGTCGTGGGGATCGCCGGGCGTCATCCGCTGCAAAAATTCTTCCGGCACAAACAGCGGAAACTGCCGCCAGGCTTGCTCGGCCAGCGGCAATTGGCCCGCGTCGAGCCCCAATCGCGAACACAGCGTGGCCACGTCGCGCACGGCCGCGCGCACCGCCTGTTGCCACGAACGAGGGCTCAAACGTGGCGAATTGTCGCAAACGGACCCAATTCCCATCTCGACGAACGTTCCCAAAAATGTGAATATGATGGACTTGCGAGTGGAAAATCCGCCGATCCAGCCGGCCCCGCGCCCCGCTCCAGGCGGCACAGAATCATACCCGACCAATGTCGTTCATCGTAGCAGGAACCTAACGTGGCATCGTACAACACCAGCGATTTTCGCAAGGGACTCAAAGTTCAGATCGACGGCGATCCCTACCTCATGATCGAATGCAACTTTGTCAAGCCAGGCAAAGGCAACGCCCTCTACAAGTGCAAGCTCCGCAACCTGCTCAAGGGCACGGTGCTCGACCGCACCTACAAGGGGGGCGATTCGCTCGAATCGGCTGACATCAGCGAAATCGAGGCCCAGTATCTTTATCGCCAGGGCGACGTGTTCGTGTTCATGGACACCACCACCTACGACCAGTTCGAGCTGACCGAAGAACAGGTCGACGACACCTGGAAGTGGATCAAGGAGGGCACCAACTGCAGCATGATGCTGTTCAACGACACGCCGATCGCCGTTTCGCCCCCCAACCACGTGGTGCTCAAAATCGAATACTGCGAACCGGCGGTGCGCGGCAACACGGCCACCAATCTCACCAAACCGGTCAAGCTGGAAACCGGCGCTGAAATCATGTGCCCCGCGTTTGTCGAATTGGGCGAATCGATCCGCGTCGACACCCGCACCGGCGAGTATATCGAACGCGTGCGCGAGTAGGGCCCCCGCTCGCCGGCAACAGCCGCGCGCCGCACGGCCTGCACCATCCCCAACACCCGTACGAACATCCGCCGAAAACGGTCGAAAGGCCACGTTGAGTAAGGCGCTCAGAATTTCTCTTTCCCCCGGTTTCTTGATTTCTTGGCGGCATTCCGAACTCCCGGCGGTTAATTCACCATGAAGATTGGTTTGGTTGGATACCAGGGCAGCGGCAAGAGCACCCTGTTCGAGTGGCTCACCGGCATTGCCGCCGATCCCGCGCAAGCGCACACGGGCCAAAGCGCCATGTGCCCCATCCCCGACGAGCGGATCGCCCAACTGTGCGAGATCTACCATCCCAAAAAGGTGACCCAAGCCGCGCTCGAAATCGTCGATACCCCCGGCCTGAGCCGCGACCACGAAGGCAATGCCGCCCGGCTAGGACTGATTCGCGAAGCCGGCTGCCTGGCGATGGTGATCCCCGCCTTTGCCGGAGCCAATGCCGCCAAGGAACTGACCAGCTTTGCTGAAGACCTGCTGCTGGCCGACCTGGAAATCGTCACCGGGCGCGTGGAACGGCTTCGCGAGTCGACCAAGAAGCCGCGCCCCAATCGCGAGCAGGAACAGGCCGATCTTGCCGCGCTCGAGATCCTGCAAGCCAAACTCGAAGCCGGCGAACTGGTCACCACCGCCGAAATGACCGAAGACCAGCGCCGCGCCACCCGCAGCTTCCGGCTGCTGACCGAAAAGCCCCGCCTCGTGATCATCAACGTGAAAGATGACGAGACCGATCTCGAGCAGTATCGAGCCCTGGTGCCCGAGGGCCAGCCCATGGTCGTTTCGCAGTTGGGCCTCGAGGTGGAACTGGCGAAAATGAGCGAGGAAGACCGCCGCGAGTTCGAGCAGGAAATGCAGCTTTTGGGCCCCCGCAAGGAAGAGGTGATTCGCGCCCTGATGCTCGCCTCGGGCCAATTCACGTTTTTCACCGCCGGCGAAAAAGAGGTGCGCACCTGGCTGCTGCCCCTTGGCGGTACCGCCGTCGATGCCGCCGCCGGCATCCACACCGATCTGGCCAAAGGCTTCATCCGCGCCGCGGTGATGCGCTGCGACGATCTGTTCCGGCTTGGCAGCGAGCGCGAAGTGAAAGCCGCCAACCTCATGCGGCAAGAACACCGCGACTACGTGGTGCAAGACGGCGACATCCTGCTGATCCACCACAACTGAGTGCGGAATGGCGGATCGGCGGTTGCCGCTGGAAGGTCCGGAGCACGCGCCTTACTTCGCCCGGAGCAGTTCCAGGTAGCTGCGGCGTTCGCTCCCCTGCAGCGGCAGTTCGCTGGCCAGCGATTGCAAGCAGTCCCGGGCCTGCGATACGCCGGACTTGTCGCACACAATTTCCAGCTCAAGAAACTCTCCCAGCCCGGCTACCTGGTCGAGCATCAGGTCAACGGTGGTCCCCTGCCACGCCAGTTGGGCATGGCGGCGATGCTTCTTCACCGTGCCCGCTTCGCGAAATCCCAGCGCCAGCAGCAACTGGGCGAATCGCTCGGCTTCGTCCGCCCCGGAGGCCACGGCAATCTCGATCTCCCAGCGCGTTTTCGTCTCCGCGTCGAGCTTGGGTCCCTTGTAGGTGACAAAGTTCTGTTCGCCGATGCTGCGAATGCGAAAGGCTTCGTCGGTCTGGGCGAAATCGCGCGCGGGATGGTTGAAATACCGATCGACCTGCAACTCGGGTTCGCTAAAGCGCACCTGCCATGGCGCCAGCGCGCGGTGCAAGGCTTCGGTCGACGCCAGCGGAAACTTCTGCTCGACTTCGATCTGCGACATGATGCGGTTCCGGCAAGATTCACCCGCGCGGCGCCGCGCCCCGCGGCGACTCGGTTTGGCATTTCATTCCCAGCCACGTTAAGCTTATCGCACTTCCGCCGGGCGGGGCAGGACACAATTTTCCCCTCGCCAGGCCCGCAAGCCATGAAGGAACGGCGTTGATCTCCCTTGTGCGAAAAGCGTGGCACACGCTGTTTGTCGAGACCTACCGCGCTGCCGAATCCGAGGCGGCCAGCAGCCTCGTCGCCTCGCCTGGGCCAACGGGCGCGCCCTCGCACGGCGCGGGTCGCGAAGCCGCCGTCGTGCTCGTGACCGCCGCGCTGACGCTCACGTTCCTGAATTATGCCGGCACCCGGGGCAATCACGCGCCATTGCTGGCGGGTTTGGAAACGCTGGGATGGACCACGGCCGCGGCGAAACTGGCCGCCTTGTTCCAACATCCCGAAACCGCCGAACTGGCCCGCCTGGCTTTTTGGGTGGCCAGTTGCGTCGTGTCGTACGTGCTGATTCCCCTGGTGGCCCTGCGGCTGTTCGTTGGCCGGCCGATTGGCGAGTACGGGTTGCGGGTTGCCGGAATGAAGGGCCACTTGTGGATTTACGTGGCGATGTTCTTGTGCATGGTGCCCGCGGTGGCGGCCGTTTCGTTCACCGAAAGTTTTCAGAGCAAGTATCCCTTTTACCGCCTGCAGCCCGGCGAACGCTTGTGGCCGTACTTTGCCTGCTGGGAATTGCTGTATGCCGTGCAGTTTGTGGCGCTCGAATTTTTCTTTCGAGGGTTTCTGGTGCACGGCACCCGTCGCCGGTTGGGCTACTACTCGGTGCTGGTGATGACGGTTCCCTACACCATGATTCATTTTCAGAAGCCGGCGCTCGAAACGCTCGGCGCCGTGGCCGCCGGCATCGTGCTGGGCACGCTCAGCCTGAAAACGAGATCGATCTGGTGGGGAGCCGGCCTGCACATCGCCGTCGCCTACACCATGGATTTCGCCGCGCTGTGGCAGCGGGGGTTCTGGCAATTCAGCCCGATGCTGCCATGAGGCTTTGGCGCGCTACGCCGGGTGCTCAGCCCGCAAACCGGAATTCGCCGCTGGTCAGCAAGGCCCAAATCAAGTCGCGCACGGCGGCCGCACGATCCGGCTCGGCCGTCACAAACTCGATCAACCGCTGGCGCTCGTCGGGCTCGGCGGGGCGCGAGAGTATGGTCAGCACGGCTTCGTCCACGATCTTGCCCGGTTCGTCCAAGGCGATCAGCCGCGCGGCCAGGTTGTCGCTCTTGGGAGCGGTCAGGGCGTAGACGTCGGCGTGGTTGGCCATGAACAACGACTCGGCCACGCTGGCCTGAAATTCGGAACTGGCCGGCGTGAGCGACGCGGCAAACTTCTGGCTCTGGCCCTCCAGCGACAGGTACGCCCGAAGTCGATCTTCCGCTTGCGTGGCAGAGAACGATTCGTCGCCCGTGGCCAACAACAGCGACAACGCGAATTGCCTGGGAGTGAGCGGGCGGACCGCGGCGATGGCAAAGTGTTCGGGCCCAGGCGGAGTCGCCGCCGATTGCCAGCGGCTGCTGTGCTGATAGGCCTGGGTTTGCACAATCCCGGCCACCAGGCGTTCCAGGTTGTAGCCGTGGTCGCTGAAATCCTCGGCCAACCATTCCAACAGGCCCGGCACGCTGGGGGCGTTTCCGCTGTGCAATTGATCGAGCGGTTCCACGAGTCCCCGGCCCATCAAGCCGGCCCAAATGTAGTTCACGGCGGCTCGGCTGAAGAACGCTTTTTGCGCCAGCGCCAGTTGCACCAGTTCTGCCCTGGGGCTGAACGGGGGCTGGTCCTTGCCTTCGCCCTTGGGTGGTTCGACCACCTCGCCGCTCAAGAACATCAGTTGGGCGGTGTGCTGCTTGCCCTCCACGTCGGTGAACTGCACCTCGCCCGACTTCTTTTCGAGTAATTGCTTCTTGCCTTTGTCTTCGTACGTGCGGCTCAGGAATGCCTGCATGCCGTAAAAATGGGCCTGCTTCCAGTCGGGCACCAGCGGGTGGTCGTGGCACTTGGCGCAACCCACGTTCACCCCGAAGAACACCTTGGCGGTGTCGTTGGTCAGTTCGTCGATGCTGCGGATCCGCTTGCGCAAAAAGCCGGCCGCGCGGCCGTCGGCTTCGGATTCCCAGGGCCCCAGCATGATGCGGCGAAACGTGTCGTCCCACGCCAGGCCCTCGCGCCGCGTTTGCCGCAAGAATGCCAGAAACTCGGCGTCGCCCGCGTAACGGTCTTGAATGAAGCCATCGAGCACGGCTCCGAAGTGCAGGGCATATTCGGGCGAAGCCAGCAACAGCTCAATCCGCCGCATCCGTTTTTCCGCCGACGGATCGGCCAGGAACGCTTGGGTTTCGCTCCGGGTGGGAATGCGACCGGCCAAATCGAGCGTGATCCGGCGAATGAACTCGGCGTCGGAACTTGGGCCTGCCGTGTGGATCTCGCGCTGTTGCCAAAACGTTTGCAACCGGCTGTCGATTTCGGCGGCCAGCCGCTCGCTGCCCTCGGGAAGCGGGCGCGACGCCAACGCCTCTTCGGCCGACAACGGCGCCGAGCTGCTGGCAACGGCCGCGAGGATGGCACTGGCCAATATCGCGGACCGAAACCTGTTGGGCCTGCCGCTCAAAACGCTGCAAACAAATCGGAGGAAGGAATGCATGCCTGGCATGGCGCAACCGCGGAAGATGTCGGGGGGGTGGGAACAGACGCTTGAAACGCGACTGCCAGTTTATCGGGGCAGGGCATCGCAAGTCAAAAAAAGCGCAGCCTGTCGCGCCGGGGCAGCGTTCGGGTTGGCGCAGAGGGAAAGTCCCTCGGCCCCCCGGGCATTCCCGTCGGCCCGTCGGCCCTGTGCTGTCGGAAGGTTGTGCTGGCCAGATACCATGCTGGCCGGCTAAATGCCTTCGTCGGTCAGGCTGGCCAACGGTTCGCCCAGTTGGATCAAGCGGCTGCGGCCGTCGGCCTCGAGTTCGAGTTTTTGCGTGACGAGGTCGATGCGTTTCACGACAAACTCCAGTTCGCCCACCCGAACCTGGTCGCCTTCGGCCAGCTTCAGCACCTTGCCCAAGGTCCGAACATTGACCCAGGCTTCGGTCTGATTTCCCTTTTGGATGACCGCCGTCAGCACCGCGTGCTGCTCGTGGGGAAAGCCTCGCGGTCGCGCGACGGGCGGCTCGCTGGGCCGCTCGATCTCCAACCGGAACGACTTGGTCGTTTCCTCCCCCAGGGTATCGGTCAGGCGGACGGCCACGGTGAAGCTGCGGCCCGGTTCGTCGGGAGCTTGCCAAACCAGCGTTCGATCGCCATTCAATTCCGCCCCCTCGGGCCCGTCGACCAGTTCGACCAGCAGCTGTTCGTCGTCACCATCGGGATCGCTGGCGGCCAGCTTGAGCGCCACCTCTTGCAAGGGCTTGATGCGCTGATCGCCCGTGGCCAACTCGGGCGGGGCATTGACTACGTTCACTTCGAACTGCCGTTCGGCCGAACGCCGCGGAATGCCGTCGTCGGTTACCTTCACGTGGAAGGGATACGCTTTCATTTCGGCATCGGCCGGCGGTTGCCATTCCACCACGCCGGAACTGGTGACGCGGGCCTCGGGCGGACCGGCCAAGAGTTCGTACTTCAGCCCCGACGACGTGCCGTCGGGATCGCGGGCGGACAGCTCGTAGCGAAAGCGCTTGCTTCGCGGAGCGGGAGGGGGAGCGCTGGCGGCGGCGAACTGGGGCGGCTCGTTGCCGGAAAACACGTGCCGGCCGTTGATCACCGCCTGGTAGCTGTTGAGATCGCCGTGCAGCAGCGGCAGGTCGGGCTCGGGAGCGAGCGCCGCCAGACGCGGTTCGCCGCCGGTGGTGGCCTCGGGCATCATCAGCGCCTCGATCACGATCCGCACGTCGAGCAGGCCGGACTTGCGTTCGGGCGTGAGGGTGAACCGCGTGATTTTGTGGAGATGGCCGGAGCGATAAAACTGGTGCAAAAAGGCGGTCACCTGATCGAGCGTGCCTTGCCCCGAAACGGTGAACGGCAGCCGCACGTTCTGGTCCAACTTCGAGGGGCGCGCGGCTTCGACCTGGGCCCCTTGCAGCCGCACCGTGGGGGAGTCGATCACCTCGAGCAGCCAGTTCTGGTAAATGGTGCCGGCGCGGCGAGGATCGCTCGGCAACGAGCGTTCTTTCCAGGCGTCGAGCCGTTCCAGGTTTTCTTCCAGTTCAATGGCGATCAGGCTGCGATTGCTTAGTTCGTTGGTGCGATTGCCCAGCAGCGAACGCCGCGCGTCGAGCATGCCGTCGATCTTGCCGCCAATCCACCACACGCCGATCACGACGACGGTGCCGATGAAGGCCGCCAACAGTTTTTTCTCGCGAGGATTCATTGCGAACCCCCTTCCGCTGCCACGCCCGACGGGCTGGCCGCCGTGGCGTTAGCCCGATCGGCGGCACCGGCGGGCAAGAGCGAGGGCAGCACGGCCTCGAGCGACGGCGGCGCGACAACCACCTGCGAACGGAAACGCCAGGCGTAGCGGGGGTTGTCGCCGTCGTGTTGGCGGCTTTGGCCTTCCACGCGGTGCCGTTCGTCGCGGATGGCAAGCTCCAGTTCGTCCACGTCGCTCGATTGCTGCACCATGCCTTCCAATTGAATTTCGCCGCCGCCGGCCGCGTACGAGCTCATTTGCAGCCGGGTGAGCAGCGCTTGGCGATGGTCGGGAGCGCGGTCCGAAAGGTAATACATTTCGTCCAGCCACGAGACATTGGAGAGTTGCCAGTCGCGGATCGCGGCCACGCGCTTGTCGACTTCCTTGGCTTCTTCCAGCATCGGGGCGGTTTGCCGAAGCTGCTCGTTGGCCGCGGCGATCCGCGCATCCCAATCGGCGAGCGTTTGCCATAAAAACCAGAGCCCCACCGCCGCCAGCGTGGCCGCGGCCGCCGTGGCCAGCAGAATCACCCGCTTGTGGCTGGGTGGCGGCGGCGCCTTCCGCGGATGCAGAAAATCGAAGGCCGGCGGCACCTTCTCGGACTGGTCGGCCAACGCCCCCAGCAGCGAGACAAAATGTTCGGGCCGAGCGACGGGTTTGAACGTCTCGCCCTGGCGAATGCCGGCCAGCGGGGGACAAACCGACACCGGCGTTTCCAGGTTTTCGGCCAGTTGCCGCACCACGTCTTCGTGGGCCGCCGTATCGCCCCACAGGTAAACGGCCTGCACCCGCTCGGAACCCAGTTGATTGTGCACTGCGGCCAGCGAGCGGCGAATTTCACCGATCAACGCTTTGGCGTTCGCCGGGTTGTCGATCACGTCGTGCGCCAGGCGGGCCGTGCGGGTGAACACCACCCGGCCGCGAACCACCGCCGTCAGGTCCGCCTCGCCCGGCAACAGATCGACCAGCAGAAAGATTTCCTGCTGGCGGGCTTGCTGGCTGCGCTGAAACAGCGATGCCGCCGCGCAAGGGCGGAGCACGATCTGCTCCGGATCGACGCCCAATTTGTCGCACAGCCCAAACACCTCTTTCACGGTGTCGGGCGAAATGGCGGCGGCCAGAACCTGGCGCGATTCCAGCTCGTTGTCGTTGAGCGGCAGGTAATCCAGCGGCCAGTGCTCGCCCAGCGCGTTGAACTCGCGCAGCGATTGAAACCGCACCAGCTCGGGCAACTCGGCGTCGGGCGAGGGAGGCAGCGTCAGCGGTTTCAGCTCGACGCTCGCCCGCGGAATGGAAACGATCGCCGGTCCCTTGGGCAACCGGTGCTCGCGGATGGCCGCGGCCAGGGTTTCGCCCAACTCGGCGCCGTCGGGCAGGGGTACCGCCACCAGGTGCTCGACCACCATTTGCTCGCCGCGCGTGCTGGCCACGGCCAGCCGGGCCTGCTTGCGATCGTATTCAACTGCCAACCATCGAGCCATGTTCAGTCTGCTCTGTTCAGGAAGGGATAAGGTCGTTGCCGCAACGGCTGTTGTCGTGCAGGCAGCTTGTCTGCCGTCATCGCGGTCGGCTGCTGGCCCGCCGCGCTGGCGGCAGCACCCATCGAGCGATCGGCAACGCGGACCGCACGCGCAAGGTCGCGCGCCGTACGAGTTTGTCTGGTGTGCGGCCGAGCTGGCCGCGCCAAGCTTTCATGCGAGTTACGGACCAGGCAGGGCGCCGTCCGTGACCGTTTGCCCGAGCGTGGAAAGGGGATAGCCGCGCCCCAGGTGGCTGATATCTCTCCAGAATACTAGCCGGGGGTTGGCCCTGCTACTGTCAATTATGGCTTCAATCCGTGCCGGAGGCCCTCCTTCGTCGAAATAACCGACCACTTGGGTTCGATAAACGTCGCCGCGACTGGAAACCAGCGGCAGCAGCAACTTCATCTCCGCCAGCGTCACAATGCCTTCGGTCAGCAGCCACGTTTCGTGCCGGCGGCCGTCGTTGGTGGTCTGGAACGGGTCGAGTTGCCGTCCCGAAACGATCTGCGACACCTTTTCTTCGTCCATGCCGGGCAAACCCAACAGCAGCGCCCTGGGCGCCTGGTTGACGTTCAGCCGGCCGGGAATCAACTCGGCCGTGTTCACCGCCGCATAGTCGAGCAGCTTGGGAAGATACTGCGCCATTTCGGTGGGCTCGTCCTTGAATGCGGCCTCGAGCACGACCGGTTCGCCGTCTTCCGCCAGGGGAGGAATCTGGGTCCGCACGCCGATCAGATCGAGCACCGTGCTCAGGCTGACTTTGCCCGGCTTGCTGAAATCGATGGCCGCTCCGCCCGTGGCGGGTTGGGCTTCCTGCTGGTTGGAATTGTTGTTGTTGCCCTGCGCGGGGCCGTTTTGCCGAAAGGCGACAATGAAGTCGGCCCAACCGGCGTCGAACTTTTCGCTCAACTGGTCGTGCAGCGTTTGCATGTCCTCTTGGTTGAGGTCGATGCGCGGCTCGCCGTCGGGATTGAGGTTCTTCTCGGCGCTGTACAGGGTGAGATAGGCCGACCAGCCGCGGGTCATGTCGCCGGTGGTTTCGTCCACGGCCCCCGCTGAGCTCAGCAGCAGCTCGCTGGCGTCGATCATGCCGTTGCGATTGGCGTCGGGACCAAACAACAACGTGGGCAATACGTCTTTCACCAACAGCAGTTCTTCCACCGTTTCGGGCACGCCATTGCGGGCCAGGTAGGGTGGATCGAGCGATTGGTAATAGTCCGACTCGGCTCCAAACTCGCGCGGCTCGTCGTCGGCATCGATCCAATCCATGATGGCGTCGGCGATCGATTCGGTCATGCCCGGCAGGGCCATCAAGAGTTCGCGCCCGCCGTTTTCTTGCTGGGCGTCGGCGATCAGCAGCGCCTGCAGGTTGAGCCGCGCCGATTCGTCCTCCAGGCCGTATCGCAGGCCCGCGTAACGCCCCTCTTCGTCCATCCGCGGAGAGATGATGGTGAACCGGCCGCGTTCGGAAGGCACGCCGCCATCGTAAACCAGTTGGCCCATGTACAGTTCGTTGTCGTAATGCCCTCCGTATTGAAGCTGGGTGTCGAACGGCTCGCGCAAAAACTCGGTGACCATCGCCACGCCGCTTTCGGCCAGGGCTCGGGCTTGAATCTTGCGGCCATACAACTGCGAAGCTTCGTACTCGGCCAGCATCAGTTGCGAAAACGTGTAGGCCGCCAGGCTGAGCACGGCCACCACCACCATCACCACAATCAGAATCGCCCCGCGGCGAAAGGTGGGGCCCGGCTGGGCCGGTCGCAATCTTCTTGGGCAAGCGTGCATCCATCAACCTCCCGAGCCGGATGAACTGCCGGAGCTGGAGGACGAACTGCCGCTGGACGAATCTTCTTCGGTCGTGCCCGAGGTATCGTTCAGCGTGGTGGGTTCGGCGGCCGGCAAATGCACCACCAGTCGATACACCCGCAGCAGTTCCGGGGCAAAATTCATGGTCGCCATGCCGCCGTAGGAAGACGAGCTCCCGAGCCCTTGCGCGCCGTCGGACGGGGCGTCGAGCGTCGCCTCGTGGGGCAGAAACGCCAGGGTGATTTCCACCGCCAGCGGCAGCCCTTTCCGGGCGTTGCTGTCCCACTCGTATACCCATTCGGTTCCGTCAAAATAACGGAACTGCAAATCGACGACCTCCGGCGCGATGATCGCCATTTCGTCCCCCAGATTGTCGATCGCGCCCATCTCGGCGGCGTACTGATCCGACACCCGGCTGCGAACCCGGCGGACCAGGCCGCCCATCGTGGGGTGGATGAAATAGGTGATCGTTTTCACGTCGCTCACGTGGTCGATGGCGCTGCCGTCTTCCGTGATCGTGACCAGTTGCTGGTATTCGTCCAACCGGGGCAAACGGCTGATGTCCACCTGGACCATGTTCAGCCCCCGCTCATCGATCCCTCCGTACAAGCCGGGAATGGGCGGGGGAGTTTCGGTCGATAGCGAACTGTCGCTCGCCGAGGAATCGTCGGCGGGCGGCGAACTGCCGCCGCCTCCGGAAGCAGAACTGTCGGAACCGCCGGCGCTGGCCGAGGCCAGGTCGCCCGTATCGAGCGAACTCAAATCCAACGATCCGGCCGAAGCCGGCATGAACGAAGCGAAATCGAGCGGGTCGTAGCGGACCGCGCTGCGGATGTCGTCGGCCATCCGCTGCATGACGGCGCGGGCGAGTTGGGTTTCTTCCACCCGGGCGCGGCTTTGATCGAGGCTGCGAAGCTGGAAATCGATCATGTACCCCAGCGCCGCCAGCACCACCAGGCTGATGCCCACGGCCAGCAAGACTTCGAGCAGCGTGAAGGCGGAGCGCGGGCGGCGCCGATTCGGGGCGCGGTTGAACGTGGCGCTGGGCCTGCTTGGTTGTGGCATCATGGGCTGCCTGCACTTTCCTCGGGCAGCGCCACGCCGGGGTCGCGAATCCAGCGCGTCAACCGATACGTGACGGGGAACGCATTGCCCGGCTCGTTCTTGTAAACAGCCACTTCCAGCGCCACCAGCGTGGCGGGCAGGGGAACATCGACTCCCACCGGCAACACTTGCACGGAGTACAGCCACTCGTCTTCTTCGTCGACCGATGGCATCAGCGACGCGCCGGTCATCGCCCAAACCTGGCTGACCGGCACATCGACCACGGGATCGGCGGGCAACACGCCGGCGGCGATTTGGGCGCTGATGCTTTCGCACAGCAATTGGGCCATGGTGAGATCGACGCCGTCCTGGGTGCGGTCGAGACTGCTGGTGAGCATGCTGCCGATCAAACTCAACGACACCGTGGCGACCGCCATGGCCAGAATCACTTCCAGCAGCGAGAAACCCTGGCGAGCGTTCATGGCGAGGTCCCCTGGGGTCCGGTGGGGACAAGATCTTCTTGGTATTCGACGGGGCTGACTTGAATCACGCCGGTCAAGCCCCGCAGGCGCAGGGTGATCAACTCGCCATCGTCGTTGCGCAGTTGCAACAGGGCGTCGCTGGTGGTGCCGTCGGGATAGAACAGCACCGGCAGCGCCGCTTCGTTGGCCCCGATGGCCGAGGACACCGCGGCCCCGCGATTGTCCAGGGCCACCTGGGCCGCAACGAATTTCACGCCTGGCGGCAGTTGCTTGGGTTCCCTTTCCAGCGAAATGCCCGACGAAGCACCCAGCCCCGTGCCGACGGGCGCGGCGTAGGGTGAAGCCGTGGCGCCGAATCCCCCCGGCGTGGCCGACGAACCGCCGCCCGTCACGCTGGAGGTGGACGAGGCCTCGAGCGCCGCGTCGTCCCCTTCCCAAGGTTGCACAATGTATTCGCCGGTTTCGGGTTCGTAGCGAAAGACCTGAATCAGCCCGGTGGTCATGGCTTCCACCCTGGCCTTGGTCCAATCGCCGCGCACCTGTTCGGCGCCGCGGCGAAGGTATTCGGTATCGAACACAAACAACGAGGGAACCACGATGGCCGCCAGCCCCACCAGCACGGCGAGCACCAGCAGGATTTCGAGCAAGGTGAAGGCGCGGCGGTAGCCCAGGCGCGCGGAGCGCGGACGATGCAGCCGGCAAGTAGCGGCGCCAAGCTCGATCATGAAGCCCTAGGTGCGGTTGTAATGGATGTCGTCTTCGGTGCCCTGCGTGCGATCGGGCCCCAGCGAGTAAAGCTCGAACGAACGATTGTCGCTGCCAGGCGTGTACACGTACGGTTGTCCCCAGGGATCGACGGGGATGTCCTTGTCGTAGTACTGCTTCCACTTGGCGCCCGGCGGCACGTTGCTCGGCTGGATCACCAGGTCTTGCAGTTGCGTGGGCAGCATCTTCATGTCGATGCGATACAGCTTGATGGCCGTTTCGAAACCGGTGAGCTGCAGCCGGGCCGTGCGTTCATCGGCGCTGTCTTGCATGTTGAACACCGAAACCACGACCACGCTGCCCAGGGCGACCAGAATGGCGAGCACCAGCAACACTTCGATCAGGGTAAAACCGCTCCGGCGGTCGCTGGGTCGGGTGCGGCGAGAAACGCGAGGGTACATCAGGGGATTCTCCTTTGTAAAAACCAGAGGTCGTGAAGCCTTGCGGTGGGTTGGGGAGGTTCGCAAGGCGCAGGTGGTATTGCAAATTCCAGGGACTTACAGGGCAGTACTCATCGTAATCACCGGCAGCAGCAGGGCCACCGCCAGCACCAGCACCACGCCGGCCACGAGAAACAGCATGGCCGGTTCGAGCAGGCGCACGAACAGGTCGAGTTGTCGCCAGGTGCGGCGCTCGAGGCCGTCGGCCACGTCCACCAGCACCTTATCGAGGGTGTTGGACTCCTCGGCCACGGCGATCATTTCCACCACCGACACCGGAAAATGGCCGCTGACCGAAAGCGGCTTGGCCAGCGATTCGCCGGCGGTGATGTTTTCGGAAGCGGCCCCCACCGCGTCGGAAAGCACGCGGTTGCCCGTCGCCTCGCGGCTGATTTCCAGCGAGCGCAGGATGGGCACGCCGTTGCGGAGCAGGGTGCCCAGCACGCGGCAGAAACGGGCCACGGCAAAGTTGCGAAAGATTTTGCCGATCATGGGCAGCTTGAGTTTGACGCGGTCGCGCCAGCGGCGGCCCTCCTCGGTTTTCATCTTGAAGTTGTAATACAGCAGCAGGCCCGCCACGAGCGCGGCCCCCAGCCACCAGAACCGCTGGGCAATGGCGCTGAAATCGAGCAGCCAGTCGGTGAGCACCGGCAGTTCGCCCTTGGATCGCATGCGATCGAACATGGGAGCGAACTTGGGCACGAAAAACACCAGCAGCACGGTGACAATGAACGTTCCGCCCACGGCCAGCACCATGGGATACGCCAAGGCGCCCATCGTGCGGCCCTTGAGGTCTTCTTGCTGCTCGCTGAACTCGGCCACGCGCTCCAGGGCGTCTTCGAGAAAGCCGCCTTCGCTCCCCGCCCTGACCATGCTGATGGCCATTTCGCCAAACACCTTGGGGTGCCGGGCCATGGCCATCGCCAGCGGTTGGCCGTCTTGCACTTGCAGGCGAATGTCTTGCAGCACGGCCGCCAGCGCCGGTTGCGAGGCCTGCTTCTCCAGCACCTCGATCGAACGCAACAGCGGCACGCCGCTCCGCAACAGGTCGGCCAGTTGGCCGTAAAAGGCGGTCACCACCTGCGTTTTGACGCGGCGGCGACTGCGCGCCTTCTCCTGGGCCGCTTTCACCTCGAGCGGAAACAGCGCCTTGGCGTCGAGCATCGCCAACGCCTCGTGCTGCGTGCCGGCGGTCAACCGGCCGCTGACGCGGTTGCCAGAGAGGTCGCGGGCGGTGTAGGCGAAGTCGGGCATCGGAGCAAATTCTGGGGAACGCTACTTCTTGTTGTGCTGCAGGTGCATGCCCTTGGTGACGCGGCAGACTTCGTCGACCGAGGTCCGGCCATCGAGCACTTTCAGCCAGCCATCGTCGCGAAGGCTGCGCATGCCCTCGGCCTGGGCCGCTTTCTTCACTTCCCAACTGGTGGCTCGATCGTGCGCCAACTGCCGCACGGTTTCGGTGTTCACCAGCAGCTCGAACAAACCCAGCCGGCCCGAATAACCGGTGTGGCGGCATTCGCGGCAGCCCACTGGGCGGTAGAGCGGGCCATGCAGCGACTCGACCGGGAAGTCGGAAGGGAGTTCGTCGAGATTGGGTTCGTAAGGAACCTTGCAATGCTTGCACAGGCAGCGCACCAGTCGCTGGGCCATCACGGCCTCGACGGTGCTGGCCACCAAAAACGGCTCCACGCCCATGTCGGTAAGCCGGGTGTAAGCGCTGGCGGCGTCGTTGGTGTGCAGCGTGCTGAACACCAGGTGGCCCGTCAGCGAGGCTTGAATGGCGTTCTCGGCCGTTTCCAGGTCGCGGATTTCGCCGACCAGCACGATGTCGGGGTCGTGGCGGAGAATGCTCCGGAGCGAGGCCGCGAAGGTCAGGCCAATCTTGGCATGCACTTGAATCTGGTTGATGCCGGCAAGCTGGTATTCCACCGGGTCTTCGGTGGTGATGATCTTGTTTTCGTCGTTCTTGATTTCGTTGAGGGCGCTGTACAGCGTGGTGGTTTTACCCGAACCGGTGGGGCCCGTAACCAGAATGATTCCGTGGGGAATTTGGATCAGGTCGCGGAAGGTGGCGTAGGTGTCTTCCTCCATGCCGATTTTGCGCAGGGAGAACTCCATCCCGCCCTTGTCGAGAATACGCATGACGATGCCCTCGCCATGCAGCATGGGAATGACCGACACGCGGACGTCGACCTCGCGGCCCGACACCTTGAGCTTGATGCGGCCGTCTTGGGGAAGTCGCTTTTCGGCGATGTTGAGCCGGGCCATGATCTTCAACCGGCTGATGATCGCGGCCTGGAAGCGGTTGATTTCTCCACGCACTGGTTGCGACTGGAGCATGCCGTCGATGCGGTAGCGAATGCGAATGCCGGCCTCTTGCGATTCAATGTGCACGTCGCTGGCTCGCGACTCGATCGCCTCGATGAGGATTTCGTTGACCAGCCGAATGACCGAAGGCTCTTGGGCCTGCTCGGAAAGTTCGGAGCCGTCGGTTTCGAGCTCTTCGAGCAGTTCGATCCCGGCTTCGGCTTCGGCCTTGGCCGCCAGCAGGCCGTCGATGGTTTCGCTGCCCACCCCGAGGTGGTTCTTGATCAGTTTGCCGATCTCGCGGCGACTGGCCAGCACCGGCTCGATGGTCAGCCCCGTGGTGGAGGCGACCTCGTCCAAGGGGTAGAGGTCGAACGGATCGCTGGTGGCAACCACGAGCGAACCGTTGTGGCGACGCACCGGAAACAGAAACTGGCGATGGATCATCCGCTGTGGAAAGGTTTTCAGCAGCGACAGATCGACATCGGTTTCGGCCAGGTCGACGAAATCGAGCCCCACTTCATCGCCCAGCGCGCGAAGCACGGCTTCTTCCGAAGCAAAACCCAGTTCCACGGCGGCCTGGTCCAACCGCAGGCCTTCGCCCTGGTGGGCCCGGCTGGCTTCCAACTGCTCGCGATTGAGCAGCCCTCGACGCAATAAAATTTCGCCTGCTTCCATGAGCTACAGAGTATTTCTTCTTAGCGGAGTGAATAAGTCGTCTTCGCGGAAACGAAAAGGCGGGAGTAGTCGGCGTGCGGCCCCACGGCTTGCCTTGTGTGCAGCCTTTCTATCCTATGCTGCACCCGGCGGTCGTTGCCAGGGGTTCGCTACTCTGCCAAACGAACCACCAGGCGTTCCGCTTCTCGGAAATGCGGGTGATCGATCCCTTCACAGTGTGGTCGCGATGCCGTTACCCCCTGCTGGTTGGGGACGAGCGGGCCTTCGTGGCGGTTTCCCAACCGCGCATGCAGGCACGTTCGTTCGTGGCACTAATGATTGAACCCCGGCGCCCTGCCCTTGGTTTCGGTGGAAGCGAGAAATCGGCGAGTGTGTCGTGCCAACCCCCCGCTCGCAACAGGTTTACCTAACACAGCCCTCAAGACTTGAAAATTAGGGGGAAATCGTCCTTCTTCGATCAATCCTTCGCGTAACCGCCCACCGTCCGGGTGATCGATCGCCAGCAATTCCGCCGTCGCCCCCGCGGTCGTGTGCCACGTTTCCAGGGGTTCCAGCAGTTTGCTCACACCAGACGTTTCCAGACCCATGCTCCTTATTATAAGGCGTGCTTTACCCCCAATGCCAGCAATGGAACGCCGCCACGAACGTCACAGGCGTATGATGGGATCTCCCGCAGGGCTTTGACCGGCGGGTTCGACCTTGGCGCGAATGGTTGGATCGGGTTCAATTTTAATATGGAGAAACTGCGCGACCAACACGGCATGGGCTTGGATGCGACCCGCGGGACAGGAACGCCTGACCGCGTTGGCCCCGCCCCGCTGCGCATTGGCCCGGTGGTGGTCGATCCGCCCGTGCTCCAAGCGCCCATGGCCGGATTCACCAACTACGCCTATCGGCAGGTGGTGCGCGAGTTTGGCGGCGCAGGGCTGCAAGCGACCGAAATGGTGCACGCCCGGGGATTCTTGGAAATCGACCGGCGCCGGCAGGAGTATCCCGAGCGGCTGTGGGGGGTGGAAGATGAGCCGCGTCCGCTGGCGGTGCAAATTTGGGACAACGATCCCTCGGCCCTGGCCGACGTGGGCGCTCGCTTGGCGCACGAACTGAAAGTGAGCGTGGTCGACATCAACTTCGGCTGCCCGGTGAAGCAAGTGACCGAGCGGGCCAAAAGCGGTTCGTACCTGCTGAAGTGCCCCGATCGGGTGGGGGAGATCGTGGCCCGCGTGAGCCAGGCCTGCGCCCCCACGCCGGTGACGGCCAAGATTCGATTGGGCTGCACGCGCGACAACATCACGGCGGCCTTGATCGCCGAGGTGGTCGAACAAGCCGGGGGCGCCGCCCTCACCGTGCATGGCCGCACGGCGCAAGACTTTTTCAGCGGCCAGGCCGACTGGGACCGAATCGGCCAGTTGAAGGAGCGGCTGAAGCGCATTCCGCTAATCGGCAACGGCGACCTCGACTCGCCGGAAAAAGTCGTGGCGGCCTTCCAGAATTGGAACGTGGACGGCGTCATGATCGCCCGGGCGGCGCTGGCCAAACCGTGGCTGTTTCGCCAGGCGGCGGCGGCGCTGGCCGGCGAGGAGGTGCCCGCCGATCTCACGCTACACGAGCAGCGAACGCTGCTGCTGGAACACTTCCGGCTGGTGGCGGCGCGATTTGGCGAAACCAAGGGGGCGGTGCTGATGCGCAAGTTCGCCTGCTGTTACGCCCAAGGCAAGCCGGGGGCGCGGGAGTTTCGCACCCACGTCGCCAAGGTTTCCACGGCGGCCGAGTTCCTGCACGTGGTCGAAACCTGCTTCCCCCAAAGCAGCGCGGGCGACACGCCCGAAATGGCGCGCAGCGGGGAGTTGGGCGTGGGGAGTTGAGTTTGTTGTTGCCGCCACCGGCCTGCGGGCCGCGAAAAACCAGGCTGCTTGATGGACCAGGATTGCGGGAAAGGATTCCTCGTGCGATATCTGCTGAACATCGTTTATGTGCTGCTGCTGGTCGCGATTTCTCCGTGGCTGGCGTTTCAAGCGGCCACCAAAGGCAAGTATCGCCAAGGTTGGAGCCAAAAACTGTGGGGGCTCGTTCCGCGGCGAACGGGCGACGCTCCCTGCGTGTGGTTGCACGCGGTGAGCGTGGGCGAGGTGAATCTGCTGGCGCCGCTGATTGCCGAAATGGCGAAGCGCCGGCCGGATTGGCAGTTCGTCATCTCCACCACCACCCAAACCGGCTTCGACTTGGCGCGGCGCAAGCACTCCGATCGGACAGTGTTCTTTTGCCCCTTGGATTTTAGCTGGGCGGTCAGCGCGGCCATGCGGCGGGTGCGCCCGCAACTGCTGCTGCTGGCCGAGTTGGAATTGTGGCCGAACCTGATCGGGGCCGCGCGGCGGCACGGGGCCGCGGTGGCCGTGGTGAACGGCCGGCTCAGCGAGAATAGCTTTCGGGGGTATCGGCGACTGGCGCCGTTCGTGCGCGGGGTGATGCGGCAACTCGACCTGGTGTTGGCGCAAAACGAAACTTACGCCCAGCGGTTCTTGGCCCTGGGCGCGCGGAAAGAAAGCGTGGCGGTGACCGGTTCCATCAAGTTCGACGGCGCCACGCCCGACCGCAACAACCCGGCGACGCTGCGGCTGAAGGCCGCGGCCGGCATCGCGGGCGACGACATCGTATGGCTGGCTGGCAGCACGCAGGAGCCGGAAGAGGAAATCGCCGTGGCGGTGTTTCGCCGCCTGGCGGAAAGGCATCCTCGCCTGCGGCTGGTGCTGGTGCCGCGCCATCCCGAGCGGTTTGCCGGCGTGGCCAAAATGCTCGACCAGTCGGGCTTGCCCTGGCAGCGGCGGACCAGCTTGGCCGAGGATTCGCCCGCCCCGCCGCGCGACCCCGGCAAAACCAAACCTCGAATTCTGCTCGTCGACACGGTGGGCGAACTGGGCGCTTGGTGGGGGGCGGCACAGTTGGCATTCGTCGGTGGTAGCCTCGGCAATCGCGGCGGCCAGAACATGATCGAACCGGCGGCGTACGGGGCGGCGGTTTGCTTCGGTCCCAACACGCGCAATTTTCGCGACGTGGTGTCGGCCCTGCTCGAGCGCGAAGCCGCCGTGGTCGTCGCCGATGAATCCGAACTGCAAGCTTTCCTGGAACGCTGCCTGAGTGAACCGGAGTTTGCGCGAGGGCTGGGCGAGCGTGCCCGACGTTTCGTCGCCGAGCAACAAGGAGCAACGGCAGTGACGGTGGACTGGCTGCTCAAGCTGGCGGCTGGGGACGAGGGCCGTGGCGGCAGCCGTCGATCGCCCACGCGGCAACCCAAGCGGGGAAAGCGGGCCGAGGTCGCGGGACGATCGCAACAGGGATAGCCACCGCTGGCGAGGCGGCGCAGCGAGCATCCGTCCTGACGAGCAATTCAAGAAGCCGCGTGCAGGGCGGTTACGCGCTTGCGAGTGATTGAGGGCCGGCCGCCAACGAAGGTCGGCATCCCAACTCGCGGATTCCACGGGAGTTTCATTGCGAAACAGCAAGCTGCTGGCGCCGCTGACCATCCCAACAAAACGGAGCTTCCGATGGCACGCCTTCCGTTCCTTACTTCGTGGTGCGCCTTGTTCGCATTTGCTTCGTGCGATGCAATCCAACGGTACCAGGCCCCAACGATCGTTGACATGCGCACGGACCTTGAGCGATGTCCCGTCCACGACGACCTCCTTGTCGAGGCGGTCAACCGCGTCGATTTCGAACGCGGCAGCTCTTGGATTCAATATCACGAAATCCGCCGCGCACTGTTCCCCGCGGCTTTTGACGACCCGCATTCGGTCGGCGAAATGGCGCAGGTCACCTACTGCCCAACCTGCCGGGCCGCGAAAGCGAAATTCGCGCGCGACACGCAGGGAATGTCCAGCGACGAATTCTTGAGCCTGGATATCGACCAATTCGTTCAATGCCAACGCCAAGAGTTGGACGCCCAGTTGTCGCAACCTGTGAGGGGCGAAACGTCGTCTGCCAGATAGGTACCGCTGGCGGCAGCGGTATCTGAAATTGAACCGTGCGGTGGAGAATCCCGGCGAGTGGCGTGCTGATCTGACACGGCGGCGCAACGCCCAACGGTCGTTCAAGGTACCTTCCGGCAGAAGGTACCTACTGGTGGCGCTGAGATTGGGCAGGTCGATTTCTTACATTCTCACACCGCAGCCGCAGGCAATACATGTTCGGGGCAAACAGATCATTCGTCTTTCGGCGGCGGAGGGTATTTTTCGCGGAGCGGAGCGTAGGCCGCGTGTTCGCGCACGATGGGCCCCAGCTCCTCGCTGTTGTAGATCGATTGAATCCGATAGTCATCGCTGGAAATGCGCTCCAGGCAGCGCTGAAACGCTTCCAGGGCCTGCTCGTGCTTTCCGGCCAGGGCGTAGATCATGCCCCGCTGGTAATACTCGCCTTCTCCCAGCAGAACGGCGCCCGGGGCAACGCTGGCCAGTTGCAGCGCTTGTTGCGACCTGCCCGACCGGGCAAGCGCTCGCAGCAATTCCTCGTCCAGGTAGTAATAGCCGCCTCCGGTTTTTCGCCGCGCATCTTGTTCCAGCAGCAGGTCGGCCAGCTTGCTGAAATCCTTATTCAGTCGGGCCAGTTCAATTTCGGCGCGGAGCAAGCCGGGGTCTTCGGGGTCTTGTTCGCGATGCAGCGCGACGAGCTCGGCGAGAGTGGCCGCGTCGGAATCTTGCACGCAGAGGTTAACGAGTTGCGACAGCACGTTGCGGGCGGGACGGAGCGTCTGGTATGCCTCGCGGAATTGGCCCTGCCGGTAGCGAATTTTGACCAACGTTTCGCGGAGGAGTTGTTCGCTATCTTCGCCCGGGTTGTCGTGAACCTGCCGGCGACACCATTGTTCGGCCTCGTCGAACTGTTTCGCGCCGAGGTATGAATCGACGAGCAGGGCGAAATTCCAGGTGTCAGCGGGGAATTCCTGCGCGTAGCGTTTGGCCAGCTCGATGGCGACATCCCATTGCTGCTGTTCCTGCAATTCTTCGAGCAGCCAATAACCCAGCGTCGCGCGATCGGACGAGGCTTCGTATGCCTGCAGGGCTTCGCCCCGCTCCACGAGCAACTCGGCCAACGGCTCGTAGATTTCTTCCAGTTCTTCGTCATCGTAGTATTCGTCGGACGCCTGGTCTTGGACGACGGCGACGGCCTGGTTCAACAACTCCACGGCGCGAGCAGAGTCGCCTTGCTGGCGGGCGGCCAAACCTTGGAATTGCAGCAAGGCCGCGTTGCGCTCATCGCCCAACATTTCGGCATACGCTGCGCACAAGGCCGCCAGCCGATCGAACTGCTTTTCATTACTCAGTTGCCAGGCCATGGTGGAGAAAGCGGCTGGCCGATCGGGGGCGTGCCGCAGGGCTTCTTGTTCTTGTCCCAGGTTGACCATGATGCGCGGGTATTCCCACTGGGCGGGCGAGTACGCATTGCGGTCGGCCTGTTGCCAGGCCTGCAGATAGATTTGCGCGGCTTGGGCGGGGTCGCTGTCGACCAACAGCCGGCCCTGGTAATAAGGTATGTAGGGGTCCCGGGGATCGACCGCCTGGTGGATCGTGATCAGATCGCGGAGGCGCGCGTGGTGGAGGGGGCAATCGAACTCGCGAGCCAACTGTTGGAATGCCGCCCGCTTGTCCGCAGCGTCGCGATAGGCCCGCTGGGGATTGCCTTCGGCCACTCGGGCTTGAATGTAGTAGCTTTCGACCACGGATTTGTCGTCGGGGTGAACGCGATCGAACTGGTCTTGTAGCTGGTCGGCAGCGGCTGGAAAGTTGCCGCGGAAGTACTGGGCGCGGGCTCGGTAGATCGCAACCCAGGGATCGCGGGGCTGGTACAGGGCGTACGCATTGGCGAGCGCTTCGAGTTCGTTCGCTTTGATGCGCACGTTGAGCGATCGGACCAACTCGTGGAAGGCGTCTTCTTTATGGGGGACCGACTCGAGGGCTTCGACGTACCGGCCCAGCCGGATCATGACGCCCAAGTAATTTTCGGAGACAACGGCGGCGAGTTGGTCGTCGTCGGTGTTGAGCAAAGGCTGGAACTTGCCGACCGCCTCGTCGAGCTGGTTGCGGCTCACAAGGATCAAGCCTTCGCCGTAGGGGAGCCAGGGGTCGGCGGGGTGCTTGGCGCGGTGCAGTGCCAGCACTTGCTCGAGTTTTTGGTGGTTGTAGCGGTATTGGTCGAGCATTTGCTGGAATGCCTGGCGCGGGTCGTCGGCCTCTTGGTAGGCTTGCTCGAATTTGTCTTGCCGCAGCAACGCATCGATCAATTGCTCTTGAAAGTATTCCCGCTCGTCGGCGGGACAGATCTTCAGGCCGGCGCGAAACAGCGGTTCGGCCTGGGCGGGCTCTCCGCGGTTGAGGTAAACCATGCCTTCGTAGTATTCGTGATTGTGGTTTTCCGGAAATTGGGCGCGGCACGCCTGAACGAGCGCGAGCAGGCGATCGAGTTGGTAGTCGTTGAGCAGGGCGCCCGCCACCTGGTCGTACGTGGCGGAGAGGTCGCTGCACTGTTGCAAGCGCTCGGCGCAGGGCTGCAGGTTGTCCAGTTCAAGAACCTGGGCCAGGCCATACAGGTTGTCGGCCGAATCGGCGTATTCGTCGAGGCCGGCGGTGTACGATTGGGCGGCCTCGCCCAGTTTTCCCTGTTCGCGGAGCGCTTCGCCCAGCGTGAAATTGCCCTCGGCGTCGTTCCCGACCAGTTGCAGATACCGCCGGGCGTGGGTTTCGGCTTCGGCGTGGTTTTGCAGCCCCAGGTGGGCGCTTGCCCTGAGGGAATGCACCAGCGGCGCGTCGGAAAACAACTGCTCCGTTTGTTGCGCGTACTCGAGAACTTTGTCCCAATTTTCGTCGTGGGACTCCAAGACCGCGCCGTACAGGTACCGCACGGCTGCCAACTTGCGGGGCAAGGGACCCGCCCGGTGCGAGGCGTCGAGCGCCCTGCGCATGGTTTCGAAGTCCTCGGCGATGAGGGCTTGCACCGCGCGGTTGAATTCTCGCATGGCGGGGAGGGCCTGCCCTCCCTGTTGTTGGGCCGCCGTCATGCCGAGGTTCATCATTTCCGTGGTGCGCATTCCAAAGAACAGCACCTCGGCGTCGTAGATCCGCCACTGATTGCCGCTGGGAGTGAGCCACCAGCGGTATTTCACGCTGACGTCCCCCGGGAGGCGATGCACGGCGTACACGACCACGTCGTCGGTTCCCCGCAGGCGCTCGAGGCGGCGCACTTCAACGCGGGCATCGGCGGACAATTCGCCGTCGGAGTTGAGGTTGCCAATGAGTTCGGACGATCGGGCGACGAGCTGCCGCTCGAGTTGCGCGCGTTGCCGCGAGGAAAAACTCAGCCCTTGGCAGGCTTCGCGCACCAGCCGTGGCATGTCGAAGTACTGCCCTTTCGCCAAATCGGGCGCTTGGAGCAGCGCGGCGAACGTTCGCTCGATGGCCGGCCGCAGGTCTTCGGCGGTGCCGCCGTGCGCATCTTGGAATGCCTGGGGTGCGGCGGGCAGTCGGGCTTCCGCCTCGCGCCGGGCCTGTTGCTCGCGCTGCTCGCGCTGCTCGGCCAGATAAACGGCGACGCCAATGCCCACCGCGACCAGCATGACCACCGCGCCGATGGCCAACCAGGGGAACAAGCGCCGCGGCGGTTCGGGCGGGGGATACGGGTACGGGGGATTGGTATTCCAGTTGGACGGATCCCACGACATGCCTGACCCCCTTTTGCCACCCATGCGATTTGAAGAGCGCCGTCGCGATCGGGTAGAGCTGCGGTCGCAACGGCGAAGTGCTCGGAAAAGATGCGATTCATGGTAGCGGCGACGCGGGGCGCTGCCAACAAACTGTGCCGGGGTTTTGTCCGGGGCGCGTCGGGTTTTTTTTGACAGTGGCGAGGCCGCGCGTTACGGTGAACGGCACATGAGGGACTGGCTCGTCTTTTCTTTGATGCATCTTGCGAGCGTTGCCAAAGCCGTCCCTCACGCAGAACTTGGAAAGCGAATTGTTGGCCTCAGTCATCCTGGGCGCGAGCGATTGCCTTCGCAGGCCTGGGTTGACCTGGGATCAGGTTGTTGTTGAATCCGGCTGTTCCCGTCATCGCTTGCGATGAACCTCGCCCGACGATCGGGCAGGCGAAACCAGCGGCGACGATCATCCAACTATTCTCATCGATTGTCATTAGCAGAGACGTTCTTCGGCCAGGGCTCTCGTTGGCGGGCCGGTTGCAGATTGCCCGCGCTGGCGATGGTTCTGCCGAATTTTTCTTGGCTTTTGAATTGCTTCTTTGGGCGCCAGCGCCGCTGGAAAACCACGCGGCGGGCAGCGCCGACTGTTCTTCATGGAGCGAGCGTTGATATGACTTCGAGTTCGGCCGCCACGCTGCGCAATGGTCACCAACAAGAGCAACAGGACCGGGGCTTCGTGCCCCAACGGCAAGAAGCCGATCGCGAATTTCCCTATCCAGGCATCCCCACCACCTGCGACGGCGCGGAAGCCGTGGTGCATGCCGAGGCGCGCATCGCGCAGGGCGCCGGGGCGTATCCGATTACCAGTTCCACCACGATGGGCGGCGGGTTCAATGCCGCGGCGATGAACGGCGTGCCCAACCTGTGGGGCGAGCAACTGGTGTTCTTCGAGCCCGAAAGCGAGCACTCGGCGGCAACGTTTTGCGAAGGCTTTGCCGCGGCGGGCGGGCGCGTCACCAACTTCACCAGCGGCCAGGGCCTGGTGCTGATGAAAGAAGTGCTTTACACCATCAGCGGCAAACGGCTGCCGGTGGTGATGAACATCGGCGCCCGCGCGCTCACCAGCCATTCGCTCAACGTCCACGCGGGGCACGACGACGTGATGAGCGTGGCCGACTGCGGCTGGGGAATGCTGTTTGGCCGCAACGCTCAGGAGACCGGCGACCTCTGCCTGATAGCGCGCCGCACCGCCGAGGCCACCTGCACGCCGTTTTTCAACGTGCAAGATGGTTTTCTCACCACCCACACCGTGGAAAAAGTGCGGCTGGCCGAGCCGCAGTTCATGAAGGAATACATCGGGGCGCCCAGCGAAAAACTGATGAACCTGATGGACCCGGCGAACCCCGTGATGTCGGGCGTGGTGCAAAATCAAGATTCGTACATGAAAGGCAAGATCGCCCAGCGGTGGTACTACGACCGCATTGGGCCGGCGCTGCGGGAGTCGTTCGACCTGTTTTACGAACAGACCGGACGGCGGTACGACTTTGTGATGCCATATCGGTGCGAAGACGCCGAGTACGTCATCGTGGGCATGGGCTGTTACATGGAAACGGCCGAGGCGGCCGTGGATTATTTGCGCGAACAGCGCGGCTTGGCCGTGGGCGCGCTCACCGTCTGCTGCTTCCGCCCCTTCCCGGCGGTCCAACTCGTGGAAGCGCTGAAGAACTGCCGGGCGTTCACGGTGCTCGAGCGAATGGACGATCCCCTCTCGACGGCCGGCAACCACCTCACGCGCGAGATCAAGGCGGCCTTCTGCGACGCCATCACCGGACAAAACGGCCAGGAAAAGATCGACCAGATTCCGCAAATTTATAGCGGCGCCGCCGGACTGGGCAGCCGCGACGTGCGCGCCGGCGACGTGATTGCCGTCGTCGACAACATGCTGGAAGACGGCCAGCACTTCTTCTGTGTCGGCATCGATCACCCCTTGGCCTTGAAGGTGACGGCCGATCCCGACCTGCGCGAACCGGGCAGTTTTTCCATGCGGGGGCACAGCGTGGGCGGCTTCGGCTCGGTGACCACCAACAAGGTCATCGCCACCATCGCCGGCGACGTGTTCGGCAAGGACGTGCAGGCGTATCCCAAATACGGCTCGGAAAAGAAAGGACTGCCCACCACCTACTACCTGACCATTTCCGATCATCACATCCGGTTGCACAGCGAATTGGAACAAGTGGACCTGGTGGTGCTCAACGACACCAACGCGCTGTTCAGCGGCAACCCGCTCAAGGGGCTGGTGGCCGGCGGGGCCATCGTGATGCAGTCGTCGTTTGCAGATCCCGGCGACGTGTGGGACCGCATACCCGCGCACCATCGCCGCTTCATTCGCGACCAGCAAATCCATGTGTTCTATCTCGACATGGTGCAGATCGCCCGCGAGGTGGCCTCGATCGCCGACCTGCAAATGCGGATGCAGGGCATCGTGCTGCTGGGAGCCTTCTTGAAACTGACTCCCTACGCGAAGGGAACCGGCATGACCGACGAACAGGTGTACGCCGGCGTGGAGGGCGCGCTGCGCAAATACTTTGGCAAGCGCGGCGACCGCGTGGTGCAAGACAACCTGAACTGCGTCAAGCGCGGCTACCAGGAACTGAAGGAAGTGACGCAGGCCCAGATGGCGGAAGCCGTGTGACCGCGGTCGCGTTTCGCGACGGTTTGCCGCCGGGCGCGGCAGGCGAGAATCTGCCCTCGCCCCTCCCGGCGAAATTCAATTTCAAAGTGATACTTCCGTAGTCGTACCCCCAATGCATTTTTGAGGAGCAACCTCCATGGCCACCGACACCCGTCCTGCCTCGATGAATGCGGCCAACGAACGCGATCCTCACAACAACAACAGCTATGGCACCCTGGTCGACGCCGACTATCTGCGGGTGAACCTGCCGATCCTCCATGTCGATGACTTCAACGACCGGGTGATTCGCGCCTACGAGGATGGCAGCGCCGAGAAAGGACTGCCGGCCGACCTGGAATCCGCCCGCTCGATCATTCCCGCCGGCACCGCCACGCTGCGCGACTTCAGTTACATTGCCCCCGATATTCCCGAGTACCTGCCCGACAATTGCACCGGCTGCATGGACTGCGTGACGCTGTGCCCCGACACGGCCATCTTGGGCAAGGTGCTCGGCGAAGGCCAGATGGAATCGCGGCTGGCCGGCATTGCCGACCCGGCCGATCGCGAAATGTTCCGCGAGCAGTGGGCGCAAACCCGCAAGTACTACGAAGGCCCGGCCAAGAAGACCGGCGAGGGAGGTCTGTTCACGATCATCATCGACCCCAGCAAGTGCAAGGGCTGCGCCGAGTGCGTCACGGTGTGCGACGACCACGCCTTGCAAATGATCCCCAAGACCGAACAGGTGATGACCCGCGTTCGCAAAAGCCATCGCTACTTCAAGCAGATTGGCCCCTCCGACGACCGCTACGTGAACGACAATCTGCTGGTCGACATGATGCTCAAGGAGCAGACGCACGTGTACACCGGCGGGGCGGGCAGTTGCGCCGGTTGCGGGGAAGGAACGGCGCTGCGGATGATGTGCGCCGCCACGGGCGCCAAGTATGGCAGCGACTGGGGCATCATCGCCGCCACGGGGTGCAACACGGTGTACACCTCCACGTATCCCTACAACCCTTACCTGGTCCCCTGGATCAATTCGCTGTTCGAGAACGCGCCCGCCATGGCCCTGGGCATTCGGGCGCGGTGGGACCAGATCGGCTGGAAAAACAAGCCGCTGTGGTGCCTGGGGGGCGACGGCGCCATGTTCGACATCGGTTTTCAGTCGCTCTCGCGGATGCTGGCCAGCGGCATGAACATCAAGGTGTTTGTGCTCGATACCCAGGTGTATTCCAACACGGGCGGCCAGGCCTCGACCTCCAGTTACACGGGCCAAAACGCCAAGATGAGCCTGCACGGCAAGGCGATCGACGGCAAGCAGGAGCGCCGCAAGGAAATCGCGCAGATCGCCATGATGCACCCGCACACCTTCGTGGCCCAAACCACGTGCGCGCACGTGAATCATTTTTATCGCGCCATACTCGATGCCCTCGAGTTTGACGGCCCCGCCCTGGTGTGCTGCTACACCACCTGCCAGCCCGAACATGGCGTGGCCGACAACATGGCCACCGACCAAGCCCGGCTGGCGGTGGACAGCCGAGCCTTCCCGCTGCTGATTTACAACCCCAACAAGGGAGACACCATCGCGGAACGGATTTCGCTGCAAGGAAACCCCGCCGTCACCGAGGATTGGTACACCAACCCCAAGACGGGCGAAAAGGTGGACTTTGTCGAGTTCGCCCGGAGCGAAGGCCGCTTCGTCAAGCATTTTGACAAAGACGGCAACCCCAGCGCCACGCTGCTCCGCGCCAACCAGGACCGGCTGGAGAACTGGCATTTGCTCCAGGACTTGGCGGGCTTGCGCAAGAGCAAGTCGGCGGCCAAGTCGGCGCAAACCAAATCAGCGCCCCTGGCGGCAAAGTCGGCGCGACCCGCAACGCCGGCCCCGACCGCGACAACTCCCCACGGCGGGGCCTCGCGCTCCGCAACCGAAGACATTTCGCCCACTTCGGCCTTGGGAGTCGGCACGGCCATCCGCTATAAGGAAGGAGAAAGGTGGATCGCCGGGGCAATCCGATCGCTCGAGCCGGTCGTGATCGCCCTGGAGGACGGCACCGAAATCCGCACCGAGCCCGCGGTGCTCGAGGCGGCGATTCAAGAAAAACTGATCGAGCGGCAAGCCTAGTTGTCGCCCGCGAACGTTGATTTGGCAGTCATGGATTGTGCGGCAATTTGTCGTGTTCACCCGCCTGAGGAGGCAAACCCGATAAATTGAGCTTGTTGTAATTGAGACCGCGAACCAAAATCGATTTGCCGCGTCTCTGGAGTGCTTGGCGGTTCCTTGGCAAGTGTTGGCCGAGAGCACAAACCCCGGATCGATGGATTTCAACGCTTGCCCTTGTTACATGCCGACTGTCCTTCCTTTTTTGCCGATGTTCCCTCCGCTCCCCTGGTGAGTCAGGGATATCCAGGAACCCCAGCATGGTTACCTTCCACGGCGATTTGTTGATTGGCGGCGCAACGTTCCGGCACTTGCATGGAGAACTTCGTCGCGTGGAACCTGCCCCGGACTCGCGCGACTGGATGTTCGAGGGCCAACTTCACCTCACACGTCACCAGGTGGAGTTGCTCGAACTGGACCGGCTGTACCGGCTGGAACTGGAGGATGGCCGCTCGGGCGCCGTGGTGGTGTCTCGGGTAGACGCCAGCGAGATCGGCGCCACGGTCGCCTTCCGGCCGCTCCCTCGGCACGCCAAATAACGGGATTCGCGGCGCCGCGCCGGTTGCTCAACCAGGCCCGTAGGTACCTTCCGGCGGAAGGTACCTCGACCCGCCAAGCGACCTTGCGCTGCATTGCCCGCGTAATACGCCGCGCGTCGCCGTTCTCCAATTCTCGGGCAGGTTTCAGGTACCGCTGCCGCAAGCGGTACCTACTCGGCGCTGAATGCATACACGCAGGTGTGCGCGTATTTCTGGCCTGGCCGCAGGATTACGCTGGCGAAGCCTTGCTGGTTGACCGCATCGGGAAAATGCTGCGTTTCGAGGCACACCGCCGAACGCTGGGCGTACTTCTGGCCGTCCTTGCCCTGTTGGCCAAACAGAAAATTGCCGGTGTAGAGTTGCATGCCTGGCTGCGAGGTGAGCACGGTGAGCGTGCGGCCCGAGCGCGGCTCGCGGAGCACGGCGGCCTTGGCGAGCCGACCGCGTTGATCGGCGTTCAATACAAAGTTGTGGTCGTAGCCCCGGGTGGGCGTGTCGACAAGCTTTTCGATTCGTTCGCCGATCGTGTGCGCCTTGGCCGGCGCCGAGTCGTCGTTGGCCGCCGGAGGGCGAAAGTCGAGCGGCGTGCCCGCCACGGTTTCGATCTGGCCGGTGGGAATCAGCGTTTCGTCCACCGGCGTGTAACGATCGGCGAACAGGGTCAGTTCGTGGTCGAGCGCGGTGGCGGCGCCGTGGCCGGCCAGGTTGAAGTACGTGTGCTGGCTCAAATTGACCGGCGTGGCCTGATCGGTTTCGGCCTCCATCTGTACCCACACCGCGTTCCTTTCGGTGAGCGAGTAGGTGACGGTGAACGCAACCTTGCCAGGGTAGCCTTCTTCGCCGTCGGGGCTGGTGTAGGTGAAGCGGACGGCGGGTCCCCGCAGGGTTTGAATTTTCTCGCCTTTCCAGAGCACCTTGTCGAGCGCTTTTGGTCCGCCGCCGTGCAAGTGGTTGGGGTCGTTGTTGATCGCCAGGGTGTAGGTCTTGCCGGCCAGCTCAAACTTGCCCCGCGCGATCCGGTTGGCCACCCTGCCCACAATGCAGCCAAAGTATTGGTTGCGATCGGACTCGTAACCGGCCACGTCGTCAAAGCCCAGCACCACGTCGGCCAGCTTGCCTTCGCGGTCGGGCACGAGCAGCCGGGTGATGGTGGCGCCGCGGCTGATCAACGTGACGGACAGGCCGTTGCCGTTGGTCAGGGTGAACTGCTCAACCGGTTGGCCATCGGCGGTGCGGCCAAAGATTTCGGCCGCGCGAGCCGCTGGCAGCAGACAACCGCCTGCGGCGAAGAACGCAACAAGACACCAGGCGACGCGACATGGCATGGCTACAAACCCAGAGCGGAAAGAAGCGGGGACGCCAACCAAACCACTGTAGCCCGCCGCCGCGGTCCGCTCAACCAATCGGAGCGCGCCGGGGAACGTGCGCGCATCGGCAGCGGCGCGCCGGGTTGGTTCGCCACCGCCGCTTGAAAAAGCTGGCAGGCGCGGCTGCCCCGAAAAAACCGCGCCGCCAATGCACGCGAGGGTGCTACGCGGGCTACGCCGGTCACTGCGCGTGTTGGATCAAGAGCCGCCCCCAATGGTCCAGCCGCCGGCAGCAGTCTCGAATGCAGTCGATCAGCACCGCGGGATTTGCCAGCGGCTTGTGCAGCATCAGTTCGGCGCCATCGTAAAACGCATTCGAAATTTGCGTGATCGGCAAATCGTCGTGATCCGCCAACAAGATGACCGGCACGCCCGCGTTCATCTGTTTTAATTTCAGCAACACGTCGAAACCCTGGGCGCCCACATCGAGCACCACGATTCGATTCCAGTTTTTCAGGCCGAGTTCTTCGGGGAACTCGCTGTGCCAACGCACGGGAAGCTCGGGGAGGTTCGACTGCAAGAACGCAAATTGCAATTTGTCGGAGCCAATGTAAATCAGTTCGCGTGGCAAGTGCATGGACGGACTCTCCTCGCCAGAACACCGTGTCGGATTCGTCGCTCCGCGCCGTTCCGCGGGGAGGACCACGAGGAGTTGCTCTGCCAGCCGTGCCGCCTCATTTCTCTCTGAATCTGGGTGCTTCATACTCAAGGTCGGGGGGGATGGAAGCTGTCGATCGAAACAGGTAGCTGCGCGAATCAAACCCTTTCTCTCATTGGCGAGGGGCGACGGTTGCGCGCCGCGGTCACCACCGCTGCGGGTATCTGTTCGCCGCCACGGCAAGCACCGTCGCAGGTGCAATAAGGAAGCCTGCCCACACAACGGCAACTGAACAAGCGTTTAGAATCGACTTCATTTTTTCGATTCTTAACGCGGCGAGTTCCCCACCAGGAGGGATGGGAGGGCGCCGCACCGATAGCAGCGCAGCGCCGCTCGCGATTGCCGGCGCGGCTCGCTCGGACGCTGTTGAAAATTGGCGAGGCAGAAGAATGGCGGCGCATGCCGCGTTCGGACCGCCGCCATCGGGTTTCTGTCGCCCTTCGGAACCATGTGTTGTTGATTCCGAACGACATGCGCCCAGCGGTCGGTCGCAACGGCGCGATCTCGACAGATTTCGCGCCAAGCCGTGCGCATGGGTAGTGCCGCTTGCGTTACAAAAACAATCGGCCGCCGCCGGGGCCCAGCGGCAGGCCGGTCATCATCCACACCAGCAGCAGCAACGACCAGGCTGCCAGCAGCACCACCGTGTACGGCAGCATGATCGAGATCAGCGATCCGATGCCGGCCGACGGCTGGTACTTGCGCATGAACACCAGAATGATCACCACGTAAGGATTGAGCGGCGAGATGGTGTTGGTGACGGAATCGCCCACGCGGTACGCGGCCTGGGTAAGTTCGGGCGCGATGCCCACCCCCATGAACACCGGCACGAACACGGTGGAGATCATCGCCCACTTGGCCGAGGCCGATCCGATCACCATATTCAGCGCGGCGGTCAGCAGCACAATCCCAATCACCAACAGCCAGCTAGGCATGGCGAGACTTTGCAGCAGGGCAATGCCTTCGTAGGCCAGCACCCGGCCCATGTTCGACTCTTGAAACCAGGCGATGAACTGCGCGGCGAAAAAAGCCAGCACAATGTACGAACCCATCGAGGCCATGGTGTCCGACATCATCTTGGCCGCCACCCGATCGCTCTTGATCGTTCCCGCCGCCACGCCGTAGCACACCCCCGGCGCCAGAAACAGCACAAACAAAATCGGCACGATCACGTTCACCCACACGGCCGATTGCAGGTGCGGACGGTGGACGGGGTCGGGCGCGAAGTTGCCGTGGAGCGGGCCGCCGGGCACGAGGATCATGGCCAGGATGCCGCCCCCGGCAACGGCCAAACCCACCAGCGCGCCCAACAGTCCGCGCATCTCGGTTGCCGACAGCCCGCGATCGCCTTCCAGTTGCGTCCCTTCGGCAAGGCTGCCGGCGGCCACTTGCTGCTGGATCTGTTTCCGGTCGAAGCGGGGTTCGACAAAGGTTCGCGTGACCCACCAGCCGACCAGGGTAATCAGGATGGTGGAAGCGATCATGAAGTAGTAGTTGCAGCGGATGTCGACGTGGTACTGCGGATCGAGAATTTGCGCGGCGGTTTCGGTGAAGCTTTGCAGCAGCGGATCGAGTCCGGTGATCAGCAGGTTGGCGCTGAAGCCCGCCGACACCCCGGCAAACACCGCGGCCATGCCGACCAGCGGGGCGCGGCCCGCCCTGGCAAACACCGCGGCCGCCAAGGGAGGCAGCACAATGTATCCGGCGTCCATGGCCATGCTGCTCATCACGCCTACAAACAATAGCGCCGGCGTGAGCAGCGATTGCGGCGTGACCAGCACCATGCTCTTGAGCAGGGCGCCAATCAACCCGGAGCGTTCGGCCACGCCAATGCCAATCATGCCCACCAGCACCACGCCCAGCGGGGCAAAGCCGGTGAAGTTGCTCACCACGTGCTGCCAGATCCAGCGGACGCCTTCGCTGGTGAGTAGCGACTTCACTTCTTCATGCGTCCGCACGGCCAGCAGGGTGCTGCCGCCAGCCAGCGTGCCAATGCCCTCTTGCAGTTCGACCAGCCGCGGGGTTTCAGGCGTCGCCACGCGCCAGCCCACCCAGGCAGAAACCTCCGAGCCAATCAAAATGACGATCGCGCCCAAAAAGAACAGCGTGACCGGGTCGGGCAAACGATTTCCCACCCGTTCGATCCAGTTCAACAAGCCAAAGCCGCGGGCAGCGCGTTGGGGTTCGGATTGGGGAGCCGAAGATGACATGGGGGCAACAAGGTCCTTGCATCAGGGATCGGCGGATCGGTTGTTACTGGAGCGCGGCGCCTGCCAACCGCGGCAGCATGCACGGCCCGCGGCCGCGAGCAACCTGCGCCGGCAACGCTCGCCGGTCAACCGGCCGAGGAGGTCTTGGGCCGCGCGCCATGCAACCATGCGCTGCGCATCACCCGCGCGGGGCGATTGGGTACTGTTATACGCCAGCGGTCGGCCGATCGCATCGGTTGTTCTTCGATTCGCGGCAATCGCCGACGTGCCGCCTGTCAGCCGCGCAAATCGGCGGTGCCCAGCAGCGTGTAGGAGGGGCCGCTCTTTTCCAATCGGCTGGAGAAAACTTTGACCTCGCCCACGTACAACTCTCCGGCGACAAAGTCCCGCTGGCCTTCGATCAGTTCGGCCAGTTGCTCAAGACCCTGGGGGCTTTGCCGCACCCTGCCGAGCGTGAGATGCGGGCGAAACCGGCGATGCTCGCGGCGAAAGCCCAAGTGGTGCAGGGCGTCTTCCACGGCGTCGTGCAGCGCCACGAACTCTGCTTCGCCTTCGGTAATGCCCAACCATACCGTGCGCGGGCGCTGGGGTGTGGGAAAGGCGCCCACGCCAGCGGCCAAGGCCCTGAATCCGGCCAGCGGCGCAACGGCTTGTTCGACGGCGGCGCACACCTCGGGCGTTTCGCGAATGTTGATCTCGCCGAGAAACTTGAGAGTGAAGTGCAGTTGCTGCGGGTCCACCCACTTCACGTTGGCCTGAGTTTGCCTCAGCTTGACCATCAACCGGCCGACTTGGGATTCGATTGCCGCGTCGATGTCCACAGCCACAAAGGTGCGTAACGTGGCAGGCATGGGATGCAAGGTTCCTTTCAATGGTTGTGCGCGTGATCGCTTTCGCGCGGGCAACGGGCGCGGGTCAAGCCCGAAGAAATCAGGCCGGCGATGTAGCCGCCTTTGAAGCCGGCGTCGATGTTCACCACGGTGACGTTCGCCGCGCAGCTATTGAGCATGCCCAGCAGCGCGGCAATGCCACCCAGGCTGGCGCCGTAGCCCACGCTGGTGGGCACCGCAATCACGGGGCAAGCCACGTGGCCCGCGACCACGCTGGGCAAGGCGCCTTCCATGCCGGCGACGACCACGATGGCGTCGGCCTGCACCAACCGGGGAAGGTGGTTGAGCAGGCGTTGCGGTCCGGCCACGCCGATATCCTGCACGAGTTCGACGGCCACGCCCATCCAGTCCAGCGTTTCCACGGCTTCTTCGGCCACGGGTCGATCGCTGGTGCCGGCGCTGGCCACGGCGACAAAGCCTTGATCGGTTTGCGGTGGCGCGGTCTTGGCGCGGGGAATGCGAAACGTGCGGGCCACGCCGTTGTAGCGGCCCTGGGGAAACATCTGCAGCAGCTCTTGCGCTTGCGCGCCAGGCATCCGCGTGGCCAAAACGTCGGCATCGTGCTGCAGCAACGCTTCGAAGATGCGGGCCAGGGCCTCGGTCGACTTGCCTTCGGCATAGACCACTTCGGCAAAGCCGCAGCGGCGGCGGCGATCGAGATCGACCTGGGCCTCGCCCAAGTCGGCGGTAGGACGGGGCAGCGCCGCTAGAAAGTCTTCAACGGTGAGCGCGCCTTGTTGCAGTTGCGCCGCCATGCGGCGCAACTCGTCGGAACGGTTCAAACGCGGGTCTCCCAAAAAATAGAGCCGACCCGAAGGTCGGCTCTTTCTCGTTACGTCAATGGACCGGAGCGTTTGTCCGGCGAAGCCGCTACATTCCGGCGGCTTTCTTGGTGGCTTTCTTCTTGGTCGCCTTCTTGGCTTTCTTGACGACCTTCTTGGCGGCCTTCGTCGACTTCTTGGCGACTTTCTTGGCTGCCTTCTTCTTCGCGGTCTTTTTGGCTGCCTTCTTCGGCGCAGCTTTCTTAGCTGCTTTCTTCTTGGCCACAGTCCGTCCTCCGTTCAAAGGTTTGCGGCCACAGGTAGCTTGGCTTCATTTACGTTTGCCAAAGCTGTCTCCTGTCAGCCAGAAACAACACCGACTTCCTTTAACCAAGAAGTTCGCTCGTGCACTCCTTACACCACAGTTGGGTAAGCACGTTGAACTTCCTGTGAGTCGTGCTAGCCACGATGTAGTTGTACGCATTCGTAAAATTTTCGCAACACGTTTCTGCGCCTTCCTTCACGAATTATGTCACTTTCTCATCGCGCCGCGCGCGACACTTGGTTGTTCGTTGTTGAACTCTCTTCGCATCGCCAACCGATCTGCCTGGACCAAGCCATGTTGTCCGCGCAATCGCGCGCTTCGGTTTACAAGCCATACAGCGGTGCGAGCTTGCCTTGCAAATGTTCCATCAAAGGTTGGTGCGACAGCGGCGCGCCGGTGATTTGTTGCGCCAATTCAGCCGCCGAATAACAGCGACCCCGTCGATGGATGTGTTGCCGCAACCAGTCCAGCAGACCTTGGAACTCGCCTTGCTTGAAGTTCGAAGACAGTGAATCCAAGTCGCGCGCCGCTTGGGCAAACAACTGCGAGGCGTACAGATTCCCCAGCGAATACGTGGGAAAGTAACCGATCAAGCCGGCGCTCCAGTGGATGTCTTGCAACACGCCCTGGCCATCGTTGGGCGGAGTGATGCCGAGATAGCTCTGATACTTTTCGTTCCACGCGCCCGGCAAGTCGGCCACCTTCAGGCGATCGCTGATCAAGTCCTGCTCCAACTCAAACCGCACCAGAATGTGCAGGTTGTACGTGGCTTCGTCGGCCTCGACGCGAATCAGCGAAGGCCGCACGTCGTTGATCGCAAAGTAGAAATCGTCGGCCGGAGTGTCGGCCAGCGCCTGCGGAAAATGCCGCTGCGCTTGCGGATAGAAGAACTCCCAGAACGCCCGGCCGCGCCCCACCAGGTTTTCCCACATCCGCGATTGCGATTCGTGAATGCCCAGCGATACCGCCTGGCCGGCCGGCAATCCAAACAGTTCTGGCCGCAGTCCCAGTTCGTACAGGCCATGGCCCGCCTCGTGCAGGATGCCAAAGAAGGCGGAGTTGAAAAAATGTTCGTCGTAGCGGGTGGTGATGCGGCAATCGTGCGGACCCATGGTGGAACAAAAAGGATGCGCCGTGACATCGAGCCGGCCGCGCTGGAATTCAAACCCGATGCGCTGGGCCGCCTCGCGGCCAAAACGTTCTTGCGCCGGCACCGGGTAGCTGCGCGCCAGAATCGAAACGTCGGGCCGGCGGCTGCTGTCGCCAATCGCCGCCACCAGCGGTACCAGTTCGCCCCGCAAGCCGGCGAGCACGCCGGCCACGTTGCGGGTTATTTCGCCCGGCTCGTAATGATCCAGCAGCGCGTCGTAACGCTGCTCGGGGTAGCCCAGCGCGTCGGCCTCTTCTTGCTTGAGCGCCACAATTTTTTCGTACCAGGGACGCATCAGCGCGAAGTTGCTCCGAGCCCTGGCTTCGGTCCATACTTGCTGCCCTCGAATGGTGGTGCGCGCGAGTTCTTCGACCAGCCGCTTGGGCAGCTTCACCTGCTTGTCGTAGTCGCGTTTGAGGTGCCGAATGTTGGCCCCCTCGTCGCTGTGCGGATCGGCGGCCAAAGGGCTATCGACCAACTGCGCCAGCCAGTCGCCCAACTGCGGCGCGGTTCGGCGTTCGTGCAACAGGCCGCTGAGCAGCGTGACTTGATCGGCCCGATACTCGCCGGCGGCCAAGGGCATGATGGTTCGCTCGTCCCACTCCAGCAGCGAGTTCACCGAGTCGAGCAGCGCGGTTTGGCGAACGTGTTCGCACACGTGTTGGTACACCGCTTGATGGTCGTTGGCGTTGGTCACGGCAGTCAAACTCCCCGGTGGTGCGCGTAAGTGGTGCCTGTTCGATCGCAGAACCAAAACCGCTTGCGGTGATTGGCGGCGACGGCGCGAGCCTACTCTTCTGCCCGAGGCTTGGCAAGACGCGGCGGATTTGTTGCAACCCTTGCAACAGGCGCGCGCGCCGCCGCGCGCACCCCGTTCCTACGGCGCTGGCCGCTACGACTGCTGAAAGCCATGCGGCCGCCAGACTGCGCTCTCTCGTTGCATTGCTCACGGCATTCGCCCGGCCGCGCGCGCCGGTTCTGCCAAAGCTTCGGCCCTGCCCGATTGAATCGACCGGCGGTTGTGACGGTCTTGCCTGCCGCGACGCGGCGCGTGCATTCGTTGCTCTCGCCGCGCGCCAAATGCCGAGTTGCTGCTACAGCAACACTGCGCTCCATGCCAGGATTGGCATCGCGAAGATTCAGGAGGATCGGCACATGCAGGCTTTGCGTTTCTTGTCTTGTTTGCTGCCCTTGTGGGTTGGAGCGGCGGTTGGCTTGGCTCCGACGTGCGCCCAGGGCGAGCAGGCGCGGTTGACCGGTTGTAGCGACATTCACGATCGGTTGGGTATCGGCTACAGTTGCTGCGACGCAGCCATCGCTTGCGAGGTCTGCTGGTGCGAGCCGTTGCCCACCTTCACCGCCTGGGCGGACTGGGTTTACATCCGCCGCGACCAGCGCGGCAGCGACACGCTGCTGCTCAACGACGACCTGCTGCCCGAGTTCCCTTCCGGCGCGCTCGACTTCGACTACCAATCCGGCATCGACACGGGGTTGATCTACTGGTGTCACGCCAACACGGGGATCGAGTTTCGTTATTTTTGGGTCGATGATTGGTCGGCCGCGGCCACGGTGCCCAACCCCGGCTTGCTCAACCTGGCCACCGTGCCGCCGACCGGAGCGTTTGCCGCCAACTTCGCAGTGGACTACCGCTCGGAACTGCAAACCGCCGAAGTCAACGTTCGCCACCGCACCGGTTGTATCACCTGGCTCGCCGGTTTTCGCTATGCCGAATTGAACGAAGAACTGAACCTGAACGGCTTGGCAGGGCAGAACGTTGTTGCCTCGAACTCCCGGTTCATGGTCGGCAACGATCTGTTCGGCTTCCAACTGGGCGGCGATGCCGCGCTGTGGGAGCACGGCAGCTTTCGTCTCAACGCCTTGGGCAAGGCAGGCGTTTACCACAACGATGCCAGCGGTTCCAGCCGGCTGAACCTGGGCGCCCTGCCCACCACGCTGGGCAGCGGACGCGACACCGCGCGCGAAACCGCATTCCTGGCAGAGCTGGGTGTGAACGGCACGATGCAACTCACCCGGCACGTGGCATTGCGGGCTGGCTATCGCGTGCTGTATGTCGACGGCGTGGCCACCGCCGGCGGTCTGGTGCAGAACACCGGCAATCTGACGGCCGGGGCAAACCAAACTCCCATCGCCCTGGCGGCCGATCATTCGCTGCTGTACCACGGAGCGAATGTAGGTTTGGAATTCACGTGGTGATCGGGCGTTGGCCGCGGCTGTTGGCCGTGGGGTGCGCGCCCCAGCGCCCCTCGACCCGCGGTTACTTCAAGCTGCGCAAATACGCGACCAGGTGCTTGAGATCGTCGGTCGACATCGTTTGCTCCAGCCCCGCCGGCATGATCGAAATATTGCTGGGCAGCATTTCCTCGATGTTGGCCCTGGCGATGCGAATCTCGGCCCGATCGGCCGAGCGCAGGTAAATGGCGTCGGGCGTTTCGCGCTGCACCACGCCGATGTAGCCATGCCCATCGGCGGTGAGCACCGCGTAGCTTTCATACCCTCGCGCGAACGAAACGCTGGGGAACAGCACGGCCTCGAGCAGATCGCGCGGGGTGCGGACTTCCCCGATTTTGCTGAGGTCGGGACCGACGGTTCCGCCCTCGCCGGCCACGCGATGACAAGCGGTGCACGCGGCTTTCTTGCTTTGGAACACCGCTTTGCCCAACTCGGGCAAACCGCCTTCCAAATGGCGTTCGAACTGTTGCAGGCGGGCCAGTTGCTCGGCACGGTTGGCTTGCGAGGGAAGGGGGATGCCTGCCGCCGCCCGGCGAACGTCGGCGGGAAAGTTGGCCAGGGCGCGTTCGAGGGCTTGCGGCGTAACGCTCGACAAGCCCGGCGCCGCGGTCAGCGACGCCACCACGGTTTGCCCCACCGCGACATCGCCGCACTGTTCGAAGGCGGTGAGCAGCGCCGGCATTTCGAGCGGTCCGGCCAACCGCAGTTGTTCGGCCAGTGCCTGTTGCTGCGCCAAGGAGAGTTTCGCGGAGGCGAGTCCCTCGGCCGCCGCCAATCGATCCAGCGGCGCGGTCTCGCCTTGAATCTGGCGCTGCAACAACTCGAACTCATCGGCCGAAAGCGGCAGTTGTTGCCGGGCGACCGCGACCACCGCGGCCAACCGCACCGGCTGGGGCAGTTTGGCCTGGCCGGCGATCTTGCGCAACTGCAGATCGAAGCCGGGCCAGCCGTTGGCAGCCACCGTGGCCACGGCCGGCTCCAGTTCCGCAAGCTGGTCGCTGGCCAGCAGCCGCTCGAGCGCTTCGCGCCACGCGGCCGGAACCTCTTGGGCCTTGGTTCGTTCGCTGCGCGCGAGCACGTCGAGCATCAACCGTTTGCGGTCGAGGGCGCCGCGCTGCAGTTGTTCGGCAATCAGTTGTTGAATCGCGGCATCGCCTTGGAATGCCTGCAGCACTCCCCTGGCCATCGCCGCCCGCTCGCCCAGCGGTTGTTGATCGGCCAGCCAGGTTTGCATGAGGCCCACGATTTCTTCTCCCCAACCTTCATGCCCGGCGATGATCTCCAAAGCGGTCTTTTGCAGGTCGGCGTCCGAGGTATCGAGCAGCCCGCCCACCATTTGTTGGGTGAGGTTGCCGTCGTCCATTTGATCCAGGGCAATCAGCGCCCCGCGCTTGACGGTGGGATTGGGGTCGGCAAGTCCGGCCAGGGTGGGCTCGCGATGGTTGATCTCGATCAAGGCATAAATCAGCGCGTGTTCCACAAACCGATCATTGCTTTGTTTGAGACCGGCCAGCAAGGAAGGCACGGCCTCGGCGGCTCTCAGTTGACCCAGCGCCGCGGCAGCCGCCGCGCGCACTTGGGGGTACTCCACCTCGGGTTGTGCCGACGACGGTTCGCCCGAAGGCGCGGGGGCGCGTACGCCACCGGGCCGGGCAATCAATTCGCCTTTGGCCAACCGCGCTAACGTAGCGATGGCGTCGCGATCGCCCAACACGCCCACGCTGCGTGCCGCGACCTGGCGCACGTCTTCGTGCGGATCGGTCAGGGCCTGCCGCACGGCCGCCCAGGCGGCGCTGCGCAGGTGGGGTTGTTCGATCCGCGAAAGGGTCCACACCGCGCGGCGGCGCAAATCGTGGCTCGCTGCCTCATCGAGTTGCGCGGCCAGCACCTTCACCGTGGCTTCGTTGGCCCCGGCAATCAGCTTCTCTTGGGCCCGATCGCGCACCGCCGGCCAAGGGCTTGCCAACAACTTCACCAACTCCTCGGCGTCGAACCGATCCCACGGCAGGCGATGTCCGCGGGGATCGGCGGCGCTGCCCTGGTTCGCGAGATCGGCCGACGGGGCGCTCGCCGGTTCGCCCGGCAAGCCAACGTACCGCACGCGATAAATCGCGCCGGGGATCTCCGGCTTGGCCACCTGCGACGTAGGGCAGCCAATGCGGAACCAGCCGCCGGTGTCGATCACCAGCAGGCTGCCGTCGGCGTCTTCCAGCACGTCGGTCGGATGGAAGTCGGGGCTCTCGCAAACCAGAAAGTCCTCGTCCTCGCAGCGGAAGGTGGCGCCGTCGCGCGTGAGCTTGTGCCGTAGCACCTTGTGCGTATTGAACTGCACGGAGAACAGGTTGTTGCGATAGGCCGCGCCAAACATCGGCCCTCGATAGCGCGCTAAACCCGAGGGGGCGGTCACGCCGAACTTGCTGAGGGCGGGCATCAGGTCGCCGGTCCGTTTGAACTCGCTGAGGCAGGGATGGATTTTGGGATAGACGCCGCCGTAAGCGAAATGCACCAGGGCGTCGTGCCGGGCCTGGTCGGGGTTGTAAAAGGTCATGGTGCCGAACATTTCGCCGGTGGGGGCGAACGTGACTTCAACCGGGTTGTCCATGCCGCCGCCGGCGAACACTTGCACGTCGCTGCCGTCGGCTCGGCAAGAGAACACGCGCGCGGCCAGGCCTTTGCTGGAGATGTTGCCTTCGGCATCGGTGAACTCGTGGCCGTGGCGACCGTCGCACCAGTAAATGCGCCCATTGGGACCGAGAAAACAGCCGTGCACGTCGGCCGCATTGCCGGTGAAGCCAAACTTTTCGACCAGGATTTGCCGCTTGTCGGCCACGCCGTCGCCGGTGGTGTCTTCCAGTCTCCAGATATAGGGAGGGCTGGCGACATACAGGGCGCCTTGATGCCAGAGGGCGCCCATGGGGAACGTCATTTTGTCGGCAAAGATGGTGCTGCGATCGAAAACGCCGTCGCCGTTGGTGTCTTCCAGCATGCGAATGTAGTTGGGCAACTGCTCCAACAGATCGGCTGCCCGCAGGTTCAAGCCGGCCGTTTCGGCCACGAACAACCGTCCGCGGTCGTCAAAGGCGGCCATGGTGGGGTGCTGCACCATGCCGGGCGCCGCGGCCACGCTCACTTCAAATCCCGGGTGAACCTGGATGGCCGGGGGCGAGAACGCGGGGGCCGGCGCGGCGTCTTCGGCCGCTTGCGATGCCTCGGGGGCCAGCAAACCAAACCCTGGCCCCAAAGCCAACCCCAGCATCATTCCGCCCAGGGCCAAGGCGAGGCACGCCAGGCAAAACGCATGACGCTTCGCCGTGAGTTTCAGCAACAACATTCCATCCATCTCCTGACAGCCGCGAACCACGGGGCGGGGGCAAGCCGACGCATGCCTTCGATCATAATGCGCGACAGCGCGGCAAGCCACTCGCGGCTTCGCGCGTTCTCGCCTTCTCGCCTGGGGGGGCCTGATTGCTCTTGGTGTTTGACGATGGTGGCAGTATGGTATCCCCTCTCATTTGCCGGCAGAAAGTCGTGCGGCACGATGCTAGCTTGCCAGCGTGGTTGGCTCTCTGCTGTTCGCCCCGGTTTGCGATTGTCGAGGCATCTTCCATGAGCGCTGTTGGTTGTTCCCCCGCCGTGAAAGTTGTCGCGCTCACCAACACCAACATCGAAAAGCACCTGACGTGGAAGCTGCGCGTGGAGTTGTTGCTGCCGCAGTTGCGCGCCCACGGCATCGAGGTCGAATCGCACCGACTGCCCAAGGATCCCGCCGAACGCACCGCGCTGTTCCACCGCCTGCGGGGCTTCGATATCTTGTGGCTCCACCGCCACACGTTTTGGCCCAGCGAACTGCGGCAGATCCGGCCGATCGCCCGGCACCTGGTGTTCGACATCGACGACCCGGTGGGCTATGCGTCGGGCCGGTTGTGGGGCTGGTCGTTCAGCAAATCGTTGCGTTTCAAAGCGGTGCTCAAGCAAAGCTCGGCGGTGTTGGCGGCATCGCCTGGCCTGTATCGCCTGGCGGCTGCCCATAACAACAACGTGCACTTGAGCTGGCTGTGCGCCGACCCCGCCATGCACAGCATGCAGGTGCATCCCCGCGCCGCCGGCGAGCCCTTTCGGCTGTTGTGGCTGGGACACCAATCGACCTTCAAATACCTGGAGCAAGTGCAGCCGCAGTTGGAAGCGGTGGGCCAGGCTTGCCGCCAGGTAACGCTCACGGTGGTGGGCCATTCACAGCTTCAACTCCAGCACTTGCCCGTGGAGAACATCGCCTGGTCGCCCGAAACCGAGCACGTGGCGCTCCGCACGTGCCATCTGGGGTTGTGTCCGTTGACCAACGATCGCTGGTCGCGGGCGAAAGCCGCGCTCAAGCCGCTGCAGTACCTCGCCAACGGGATGCCGTTCCTCGGACCAGGCATCGGCGTGCTGGTCGACTATGCCGGTGACGGCCAGCGCGGCATTCTGGCCGATTCGCCGGCACAATGGATCGCGGCCGTCCAGAGCCTGCAGGCAGACGAAGCGCGGCGTCAACAAATGGGGCAGGCCGGCATCGAGTACATCGATCGCGTGCATTCGCCCGACCGCTTGGGCGCCCAGGTGGCGAGCATCTTTCTGAACCTGGCGCGATCTCGAACCGATTTGCCGCACGGCTCCCCCGCCCCTGCGGCCGCGGTTGCCCCGCCGGCGCAGCGCGCCAGCGCCCGGCACGGCGCCGCGCGTGCCGGCGACTGAGGCTGCGGCGAATCGGGCCGCGCGAACTGGGCGCCAGGCAGCGCGCCCTGCGCCGCCGCGCGGCATTTTCCCACTGTTCGGCATAATCGCGCCCGGCCGAAGCCGGTTTTCTCGTTGCCAAAGCGTTGCCCGGCCGCGGCTCGCGGCGCACCGCCCTCGTGCTACACTTGGAACAGGTTTTTGAGCGCCCAACTCAACCTGGCATGGCGGCCCCTTGCCGCGGACTCGCGTACCGATGGCCGGACGCGCGTCGCGCTGGCAAGGCAAAGTTGGGACCATGGTCTCCTTGTCCAAGTGGGTCTTTGCCGTGAAACAAGCCTTGCCGCTGTGCGTGCTGATTTTGTGCGCCGCTTCTCCGCTCGCCGCGCGCGACATCTTTGTGAACAACGTGCTGGGGGGGCCGCAATACGATGGGCTTTCCCCCACGCCGGGCCAGGTTTCGGGTCCGGTTCGCACCATCAACCACGCCCTGCGGATTGTGCAAAAAGGAGATCGGATTGTGCTCGCGGCGACCGATCAGCCGTATTACGAGCCGATTGCCTTGCAAACCGAGCGGCATTGCGGCGGCGCCTTGGGCCCGTTCGCCATCGACGGCGGCGGAGCCATCCTCGACGGCTCGCGGCCCATTCCGGCCGAGTATTGGCGGCATTACCTGGGCCCCATTTACAAACTGCCGCTCCGCAAGCGCGGGCCCTATCAAATGCTGTTTCTCGACGGCAAACCGCTGCCCCGGGTCGACTTCAACCCGGACGATGCCACCGAGCTGCCGCCCATGCACTGGGGGTACTACGAAGGCAGCATCTACCTGCGGATCGAGAAAAATACCCTGCCCGAGGATTACAACCTGAGCCTGGCCTGGCACGAAGTGGGCATCACCCTGTACCACGTGCACGACGTGATCATTTCCGACCTCACGATCCAAGGCTTCTTGCTCGACGGCGTGAACGTGAACGACAAGGTCGACCGCTGCCTGCTTGGCGGACTGACGGCCCGAGGCAACGGCCGTAGCGGCATTGCGGTGGCCGGCGCGTCGAGGGCGATTCTCGAAGAATGCCTGCTCGGCGACAACGGCGCTGCCCAGCTTTGGGTCGAAGGCGAAGCCAACGTGGACGTCATCGACTCGGAGTTGCTGCCCGGCCGGGCCCCGCGACTGGTCAAACAAGGCGGCCGCGTCAATATTCAGCCGCCCCTCGAAGACGAGCCGGAATAGTTCTCGGCAAGCACATGTTTGCGCGGTGCGCGGCGTAATTCTGCCGCCGGGCCGATCTTGCCGCTTACGATTCGCGCACCCCTTGAAGCCTGCTGCCAATTGGCGATACTAACGCCACCAGGCAATAAACACACCTTTCCCTTGCAGAAAGCAGCAGGTCTTACCATGTCTCGATCCGGAGCGATTACGTTCAAGGGCAGCCCCATGACTTTGGCCGGCCAGGAAGTCAAGGCGGGCCAGCAGGCTCCCGACTTCAAACTGCACTACTTCGAAGGTGGCATGAAGGAACTCACGCCGGCCGACCTCCGCGGCAAGCCGACGCTGCTCAGCGTGGTCCCTTCGCTCGACACCGGCGTGTGCGCCACCCAAACCAAAACCTTCAATCAAAAACTCGAAGGCCTGGGCGACAAGATCAACGCCGTGACCGTCAGCCTCGATCTGCCGTTCGCCATGAACCGCTTCTGTGGCGCCGAAAGCATCAAGAACATCCGCGTGGCCAGCGACTACCAGGATCGCAGCTTCGGCAACAACTGGGGCATGCTGATCGAAGAACTCAAGATTCTCGCCCGCGGCGTGTTCGTGCTCGATTCGAACGGCAAGGTCGTCTACGCCCAAACGGTGAACGAAGTGACCAGCGAACCCGACTACGATGCAGCGCTGAATGCCTTGCAAAGCGCCTCCTGATTCTAGCGCTGCGAGCCATGTGTCCCACGCTTTCTCCAGTTGCGTAACATTCTCGGGATAGGGATGGCCTGCGCAACGAGTCGGACAACTGGCAAATTGGCAGCGGCGTAACGTATAATTGTTTGCGGAAGACGGTTGGACCGGTCCTGAACAGAAATTTAGGACCGGTCTTCGTTTGTCCATAACCATGAAGAGCCAAGGTTCCAGGGAAGAATCGTTTACTTGGCTGCCCGACAATTCCGCCAAAGCAAAGCTATTTGGTGCCACGACGCCCGATCGCGGAATACCCGCGATGAGCGTGGTGCCTCGAGTTCCTCATCGCCAGAACAACAGACATAGGATCCAAACGATGAGCGACATCTCCTTGGAACTCGCCAAAAAACGCGTTAACAGGTTCAAGGAGGACAGCGACCGGTTGATGCGGCAATACGCCGAGGGCATGGAGTGCCGCGACTGCGAAGATTGGCTGGAAAGCGGTATCCGAGCCTTCGCGTGGCTGGAAAGTACCAGAGACATGGTGCATCAGGCTGCCCGCGAGGGGATCGACGTTCCCATCGAGACGGCTCAAGCGATCGACGCTCTATATCGAGTTTGGGCAACCCCTTGCGATTTTGCGGAACGGTGGATTGCGGATTTATCCCACCGCGGTTATTCCGTGAATCATCAAGAGCAATTCCGCGAGTGCTGCGCAAAGGCGAAAGAGGCAATCAACATTTTCGACATGTTGGCCGCAGCGCACGACGCACAAGAGGACCCATCCGGCTTCACGTTCATGATCGCCGACTCTTGATTGGCGGTGGCTGCCCCGCAATGGACGAGCTTACCAGAATCGCCTTCACCCGCGATGAACTGCGAAGAGTTGAGTTCTTCGAGTGCGGAGACGATCGCTGGTGCAAGGCCGCAAGCGCTTGGATTAGCAATGCCCCGCCATTTTCCGGCGCCTTGGTGTCGATCGAAAAGTTCGGCAACGCCGTTTGGCTCTACCTGCTCAATGAACTCGTTGTCGGGTTTGGGTCGCTGGGAACAACTCGGTGGAATTGGCCGCTTCCTGACGGACCCGTAACCACAATCGGCTACATTCCCATGATGGCCGTCCACAAAGATTTTCACGGCCAACCTGAGAACGGCAAAACTTTCGCCCAGCAAATCCTGACCGATTTGATCACCGAATCCGTCGCGCTAGGTCATATCGCGCTGGGCTTGCAGGTGGACACGGAGAACGTGGCAGCCAGAAAACTCTACGACCGTTGCGGGTTCTCGCTCTCGCCGGGTGTCTACGAACGCTACGGGTGTCGGTTCCACCGCATGTGCATCCAGCACACGACACCAGACAAACTGGGCGCGTGAAGGGCGGACGTACCCTGCCGAAGACCGCCTACGTCGCGCTCGGTCGGCGAGTCCATTCAATGCCAACCCGGCGCTGGGTTTCATCGTGCGGCAGCACAAACCGCACCGTGCCGTGGATCGGAGCGCCATAGTATTCCAATTCGATGGCGTCGTTCACGTTCAACCGCAGCCAGTTGGGGGCGAGCACGCCGATGCCCCCGTACGATTCGTCGCACACGGCGAGCGGCACATCGTGCCCGGCGCAGCGGACGGCCACGCGGGGCATTTCATCGGATGGGAAGCGGGTCCAAGCCCTGGCTTGAACCAGGCTCTCGCTCGAAGTCGGAATGCTTGCGTGGGGTAGATTGCCGGTCATGGTGGAATGCCAATGGGGGAATGTCGCCGTTCGCCGCGTTGAAGCGGTTCGCGCTGGGCGGTTTACCGTCGCGCCGCTCGCACAATATTAGGTTGCGCCACCGGCAAACGAACGCCGAAAGCGATCTTTCCCCCCGAGCGGCCGACGCCGATCAATCGCTGCCAACGGCATGAGCGTCAAAATCGAATAACCCAGCGACGCGCCGGCCGCGCAGCGTGCCTCGATTACCACGCTCGATCAATCCCCCGTCCCCACCGGCGGCCGCCAAACAGCAGCAGCCGGCTGCTGAGAATTTGTTCCTGGGCGATCCAGCCCAGCACCTGGCTGTCGAATCCTTCGCTGGAGTTGTCGGCGACAACGAACACCATGCCTTCGGGCACGTCGATCGTTTCCGGATGGAAGGGCACGGCGACTTTCACGCGTTGCCCCGCGCGTTGGCCCGGCAGGGCGGGCGTTTCGGTTCCGTTGACCCAATACGATCCGGCATGCACGCTGATCGTATCGCCCGGCAAAGCGAGTACGCGGGCGACGGCCACGTCGCCATGCCCTAGGTCGCTTGGCTGGTAGGCAATGGCGGTTCCGCGGCGGAGATTTCCCCGTGGCCAAAACCGGCTGAAGTACAACGAATCGCTTTCCCGCACCGTGGGAAACATGGCCGTTCCGCGCATGATCAGCAGGCCGTCGTAGCGCAACATGGCCGCTACCCCGGCCGCAATGCCGGCCACCAGCGCGAGCACCGCCAGGCGAAATCGCCGGGGCGCCGGTTCGGCGGGCCGGGGCGCCACGCGGCGGACGGCAACGTACTCGATTCCATTCACGATCAAGTACAGGCCGATGCATACCACCAGCGCCCAGAACGAAACCGCGCAGGTGAACAGGGCGAACGTTACAAAGCAAACCACCGTCGCCGCCGCCACCGCAAAACTGAGCCATCCCCGGGCGGTGTAACCCAACTCCCACCAACCGGCCCCGGGCAGAACCAAACTTCGCCTTCGCGCGCCGCCGCGCAAGGCGGAGAGGTCTTCGGCGGACAAAGGATTGGCCGCTTGGGACAGCAAGGCGCGTTCCTTGGATTGTGGAGGGTTTGTCATGCCGATGGTCTGTGCTATGTTCCAGCTTCGCGAATCCGCTCACATATTAGTTGCCATTCGTTCAACACGCCCAGGCGATTTGCCCAGACCTCAATATAACCCTGATCGATATTTGTGCCTTGCACCAGCACCATGCTGGCGATGTCTCGCAAGTGCTTTTCTGACCCGCCTTCCTGGAAATACCGCAACTTCATCAAGATCACATTTTCGGGCGAGCCAAACCAAGCGTCGTAATAGCCTTCGTTTTTCAATCGTTCGCCCCGAGCAATGTCCAGGCGCCCAAAATCCGTATCCTGGCACTGAATCACATCGAGTTTCAGGCCCGAAGGCAGGTGAATCACATTGAACTGTTGCCGCTTGCGAATCGCTTCCTGCATCGCGGGCAGAGAGACATAAAAATCGGGTGGCGGGAACTCTGCTGCAACCGCGTCCGCGTGCTCAACGCGGAGGTCTACCAGAAAATCAATATCGTTGGTGAAACGGGCTTCACTGTAAGCCATGCTCGCCATGGAGCCGACAATGCGATAAGTCACACCCAGCCGCTCAAAAAAATCGGCCGCCTTTTGGAGCAATTCGTAAGGTTTCAAGTCAGCGTTCGACACGTTCCGTGGCTCCGTGACTGAGGCGGCGGGCAACTTCCCGATTCACTTGTTCCTCAGTCCACTGCGGAAACTGGCTGCGCACCGCCCCGCCAGTGATCACCCGCGCCGTTTCCCACATGTTAAAGGCCGTCATCAATCTTTGCGCTGGCGTCAACCGTTGCAGACATTCCACCATTGCCGGGTCGATGATTTCCACGCAGGGGCTTTTCTGCTGCTTCATACGACGGCCTTCACCGGCGATTCCCCGGGGTCTTATCGCGTTCGTGTAACGAGCAAAATCTAGTCGTTGTTGTCCTCTGCCGGCTCTTCCGGTTCTACGGCGGGAGGATACTCGGATGTCTTTTTGTCACGTACGGTTCGACGGAACAACGTTCGGAGGGCTTCGGCGTCTTCGTCCTTGGGAACACGAAACACGTACGCACTGCCCGTAGCGGCCACAAAGAAATCTTCGTCAGCAGAGCCGAGTCCTTGGGTCGGCGTTGGCCGCCGCTTCGGCGGTAGCATCCGCTGGGTTTTCGCTCTTTCCGCAGCCGATCATGAGCACGGCGCTGGCGATTACGAATGCCAAGGCTCCGTGTCGAATGAAAAAACGAGAAATGGATTGACGAGATTGCATGATTGTCGAGACGTTCTTAACGTGGATTGGTTGAACGGTTTACACCGACCTCCAGATGCGCGCCTCGACACGTTTCCTTCACTCATCCTCGCAGCAGCTCCCCATGGAATGCATGTTACGGAAGATGAGCATTAAAACTCCAGCTTCAGCTTGCTCAGCCGCGCTTCCGTCTCGGCCATCAGCATGTCTTCGTCGTCTTCCGTGGGCGCCTCGTACGTGACCGAAAACCGCAGGAACGAGCCCGCGTCGTCCCAGGGCACCGTGCAAATCGAATGCTCGGTAATCAAAAACTGGCTCGCCGCTTCGGCATGGGCAAACCGGGGGCCGCCGGCCACGCCAGCGGGGCTTTTGGCGTACAAGAAATACGTTCCGCCGGGCATCTGGCATTGAAAACCGCAGCGGCGCAGCACGTCGACCAGCTTGCGCAGCCGGCGGCGATACTTGTCGCGCACCTGCTGCGGAATGCGGTCGTCGTCCAGGGCCGTAATCGCCGCCTTTTGAATGGCGATGAACTGGCCCGAGTCGCTGTTGTCCTTGATGTCGGCAAACGCCTGCACAATCCGCTCGTGACCGCACACAAAACCAATCCGCCAGCCAATCATGTGGAAGCCCTTCGAAAGCGAATGGACTTCCACCCCGACTTCCTTGGCGCCAGGCACCTGCAGAAAACTCAGCGCGTCCCCCTCGTAGCTCAGCAGAATGTGCGCGGCGTCTTGCACCACCACCACGTCGTTGGCTTGGGCAAAGTCGATCACCTTCTGGTAGAAATCGCGGGTGGCGACCACGCCGGTGGGGCTGTTGGGATAGTTGAGCACCAGCAGCTTCGCCCGGCGGCGCACCTCGGCCGAAATGCCGTCGAGATCGGGGAAAAAACCGTTCTCGGCCAACAGCGGCAGCCGATGCACTTCGCCCCCATAGTATTTGGTGTGCGTGCCCGCCACCGGATAGCCCGGCACGGTCATCAGCGTGATGTCGCCCGGATTGATGAACGCGGCGGGCAGCATGGCCAGGGCCGGCTTCGAGCCGATGCAGTGATTGACCTCCTTCACCGGATCGAGTTCCACGCCGAAGTTGCGCTGCATGAACCGCGCGGCCGCATCCTTAAAGCCTTGAATGCCGTTGTCCGCGTACCCGCGGTTCTCAGGAAGGTTGATCTCTTCGGCCATCCGGCGGCGCACCGATTCCGGCGCCATTTCGTCGTTCTCGCCAATGCCGAAGTCGATCAGCTTGCGCTCGGGATGATCGCTCAAGGCCTGGCGCTTGGCCCGCTTGATCTTCTCGAACTTGTAAATCTCGGTTCCTTTGCCATAGTTCACGCCGCCAATGCGCTCGGCAAACAGCTTCTGAAAGTAAGGATCGGACATAGCCTGCAAGTCGTGAAAAAAAGGAAAATGGAGTGGCAGGGTCGGTCGCTGCTCGCCGCGCGGCAAACCGCCCCCCCGCTGTCAGTTCTGAATCAGGATCATCGGAGTCTTGGGTTCGGGCAGTTTCAAACCGGCCGGCAGTTTGGGAAGCACCTGGTCGCGGGCTTCTTGCGTGGCCAGGCCGCTGCCGTCGACAAACGTCCATGTTTTGCCGCCATTGGGCGAAATTCCCAGCAGGTACGAATCGGCAACCACCTTGCCCACCGGGGCATTCATCTCGGTTTTGGTGGGCACCACCACGAACGTGTTTTCGGCCTCGCGGAACAGTTCGCTGGGTTCGCCCGCACTGCATGCGGTAAGGATATAACCCCGCTCGGCCATTTCCTTCATGAAGGTTGCGGTGATTTCGACGGCCTCCTGCTTGCCGCCCAACTCGCGAAAGACGGTGTGATAGGTGAGATCGACAATGGTTTCGTAGTCGCCCTTGGCCATCGCCAGCGACATGGCGTCGGCCTGCTTCTTGGCATTTGCGGCGGGATCGGCGGTTTGCTCGCCGGCCACGGCCGGACTGGCGGGGGGCGCAGGATCGTTCGCGGCGGGCACAAAACCGGCACCCGAGGGCGGGACCTGAGCGGTGGCGCCAGGGTTTGCGTCGGCGGCGTGGGCGTTTGCGTCGGCGGCGTGGGCGCCTGGGGCGGCAACCGGTTCATTTTCTTGAACTTGCGGCTGGCAACCCAGCGCCAACAGCAGCAGCAAACCAAGAAGTTTAGGCATGTTCGCCTCTGGGGGGTGAAGGTAGCGCTACCCGCCGGACGCCGCCGAGGCTAAATGCCCCGGAACGAGCGACCGCTGGGGTAAGAATAGTGGCTGCGGGCCGCGGCAGCAACACGCCGGGCGATCTCGGCGAAGGGGACGGGGCGGTGGCCCGTCAGGACGGTGGGCGGGGGCGAGGTACCGCTTTGTGGCCGATGCGCGGCGGTGCAAATCCATGGTGATTCGGTCAGCCACGTAAATACCGCGCTGCTGCGAGATTTTCTCCCGCGAATTGCCTAGCCGGCAAACTCGATCTTACCGATACAGCTGGCAGTGTGGGGCCGGAGCCCTTCCCCCAGGGCAAGAACTGCAGGCAAACGATGAACACGCGCTCCTTATAATTGCAAGCATTGCCGCTAGCGGCCTTGCTGGCGGCTCCGGCCTGGGGCCAGCACGCGGCCGTGCCCGCGGTCGAACCGGCCCCGCTGGAAATGGGCGCATGGGAATCCCCTGCCGGCATTCAAACCGTGGTCTTTCAGGAATCGTTTGGCGGGCCCAACGTGGGCGCGGCCATCGAACCATTGGGAGCCGAACGCTTCAGCACCGAAAACGACCCGATCCGCGTGCCCGAGCCGCTGCTGTTCGACCTGGTGCGGCCGCTGGGCGCCCGGCAGGGCAAAGTGGAGTTCAACACGCTGGCTTCGTTTCCCTGGCGCCGGTCGCGCAGGGCCACCGACGGCGATCCCTTTGGCATCGCGCCCAACACGCCCGACCGGGGCGGCATCGAGTGGGCGCCCGAGGTTGAATACGCCATCGTCGACGATTTCGCGATCGAGTTCGAGTTTCCCTTCGAGGACGCGCGGCTGGAGGAATACAAGCTGGGCTTGCAATGGACCATCGGCACGGCTTTCGACAACCACTACATTCACGGCGTGCAGGTGCTGATCGAACCCACCGTGCATTGGGAATACTGGAACACCACCCTGCTGTACATCGGCGGCATTCGGTTCGACGAAACCTGGAGCGCGCTGTTCATGGTCGGCGGCCGTGTGAACCTCGAAGGCCCTCGCACCTACGAATCGTTTCAAACGCTGTTCAACGCCTCGCTGTTCGCCGACGTCAATCCCTGGCTAACCGTCGGGCTCGAAACCAACTACGCCAGCCACAACGACGGCTCGTCCGAAGTGGTCCTGGTGCCCCAGGCTCAAGTCGAACTCACCGATTACGTTCAGGTGCAGTTCGGTCTGGGGTTTGGCTACGACGAGGAACTGCTCGAACAGGCATTTATCCTCCGCGCGATCTGGAGCCGCTAACCAGGCCCGCGGCAAATCACAGGTACCTTCTGCCGGAAGGTACTCGGACCCGCCGCAAGACACGGCGCCCCCCAATCGATACCCGAGGCCCACCTTGGCCGCTCTGCCGTTCGGGGGCCTGCGTCGCCCATTCAATGGCGCGCATCTTCGGCATCGTTGTCCGATGTTGCGGCAAACCGCGCTCCCACGCTGAAGCAGTGGGTTGCCAAACGGCGACAGCGCACCACCTCCAGCGTGCGTTGCAGACCGGTGGGAAAGAGCATGCAAAGCTGCTCCAGGGGATACAGCGGGCCGCTGTGCAAAAACCCCACTCCGCCGCGGGAGATGTCGGCGATATAGACCCGCTCCCAGGATTCTGCCCGCTTGAGTGCAGGCAGGTTCGAGAGAGGTTGCATCCCCGCAATCGCCTGCTCCATGGCGCACTTCCGCCGCTGGAATTGCCGCCGGTCGTCATAGACCCCGTGGGAAGACTCTCGTCGAGTCATTTCGTCCAGCAAATCCTGGGGAATTGCCACGCGGCATTCGAGTCGCTGAAGTTGCTCGATCAACGATTCTGATTCACAATCGAAGCGAAGCATCGCACCATCTCCTCGTTGAATCCGCGTCCGCTTTGAAGGTCGAGATATTCCAGGGCGTCGGCCGCGCGAAAACCGCCACGGTACGCGCGCTGCGAAACGAGCGCGTCAAATACGTCGACCACCGCGCAAAGTTGCGCCCAAGGATGGATATCGCGGGCAGCCAACTCCATGGGATAACCATTGCCGTCGCAGCGTTCGTGGTGTTGAAGCACCATCATCAGCGTTCCCCAACTCAGCGAGTTGGTCTTTGCCAAAAACTCGAAGCCGGCTTGGGGGTGCAATTTGATCAGGTCGACCTCCGAGGGATCGAGTGGACCGACCTTGTTGAGCAATTCGGTCGATACGTGCTTCTTTCCGACATCGTGCAGCAGCGCCCCTTGGGCGATCTCCACCAGCACCTCTCGCCCAGCCTGCAAAAACTCGACCGCCAGCAGCATCGCGTACACGCTGACATTGCACGCATGATGATACGTTGAGTAGTCATGCGTCATCACGTCCAAGAGTTCGCCCAAAACGGGCGGGCATTTCCAGACAAGATCGACCAAATCTTCGGCGATCGTTCGGGTTGCCTCGGACATGCGCTCCGAGCAGCGGCTGGACAAGGCGTGTAAATACACGTCTCTTGAAGCTTTCGACAACGCCTTGAACCGATCGAGGACCGGGATCGCTTCGTTGCGCAGGATGTGTTCGCAAAGGTACTTGCGATACGCGGATTGATCGGCGCCGGCGACGTAGAGCGTTAAGTCGCCGTGCATCCGTAGCCTTTGAATGTCATTTAAGGTGAACGGGTAGTTGCGACCGCGGAACAAAACCGGAGTTCCGCTTCCTGGTTTAAGAATATAGAGGTCGAACGGAAGATCCTCTTGTTCTACAAGAGCTGCCGCCGAGATCGAGAGAAACGGCCCGCAATCAGCAATTGCTAAATTCATGACATGCCTGCCCTGCTTGAATTGGAATGTCCTGCTTCGATAATTTAGCACCCAAATTGGCGGGGTAGCTGGCCACGCGCTCAAGAAAATGACTTACAGTTTCGGGCAGGGGTAGGATTGTCGCTGGTTGGCAAGAGCGACCAGGCCCGAACTCGGAGGCAGGTTGAATGACGATCGGGGACCAGGACCAATTGCTCCAGAAATTGCGTGAGCAAGTCACGGCTTTGCTTGACGAAACATCGGGGGTGCGGGAAGCGCCGCAACCCACGCGTATTCAAGAGCTTGGGATGCGAGGCCGATTGCCGTTGGCGGGCGCCGCGGCAGCCCCCGCACAGCCGGCGGCCGGCAAATTCGTGCCACAAGCACCAACCACTTGGGAACTCGCCGGCACCCAACCCGAAGAAGCCGAGGCCCTGATTCTAAAATTGCTCGGGCAGCGGCGACGTATTTCGGGAGCCGCGATTGCCGTAGAACTTGGCATCGCGTTTCAACTGGTGGAACCAATTCTGCAGGATTTGCGAAACCGACGTTTGCTGGCCTTGGCCGACACGGGCTCACTCCAGGATTTTGTCTATATCATCACGTCGGAAGGGCTTCGCGAAGCCGAGGCGCTGCTGCGGCTTTCGGGCTACGTTGGCTGCGTGCCGGTTCCCCTGGCGGACTATATCCGGTCGGTCGACTTGCAGGTTCCCACTCGCATGGGCCTCGACATCAAGCAAGTCCAAACCGCATTTTCCGACCTCGCGATCCCCAACGAAATGCTGCTGAGGCTTGCCCGGGCGATCGCTGGTTGCCGGGGCATGTTCTTGTACGGCTCGGCGGGCAATGGCAAGACCAGCATCGCCGAGCGGATTACGCGCGCCTTTGGGGGAACGATTTGGATTCCCCGGGCGATCAATGCGTTTGGCGAAACCCTACGATTGTTTGATCCTGCCGATCATCAAGAAGTTCCGCTTCAGAAAGGCGAGAGCCTTGTCCGATCCGAAACGGTGGATCCGCGTTGGGTTCGTATCGAACGGCCAACCATCATTGTTGGCGGCGAATTCAGCCTGGAACAGTTGGAAGTGTTTGTCGACCCATTGACTCGAGTGAGCGATGCGCCACTGCACCTCAAGAGCAACTGTGGCACGCTGGTCATCGATGACTTTGGCCGCCAGCGGATGAGCACCACCGATCTCTTGAACCGCTGGATCGTGCCGCTGGAGAAGAAGTTTGACTACCTGCGACTCGGTTCCGGGCGAAAGATACAGGTGCCGTTTCGGCAAATGGTGGTGTTCTCGACGAACCTCGAACCCAGCGAACTGGTGGACGAGGCGTTCTTGCGCCGCATCCCCTATAAAATCCAGGTGGGCGACCCTCCGGAGGATGATTTCCGATCTTTGTTTCAGGTCGCCGCACTCAAACGCGGTTTTGAATGCGAGAGAACAACCATCGACCATTTGATCCAGTCGCACTATCGCGCCGCGAATCGATGCTTCCGCTATTGCCACGCGCGCGATCTGATGGATCTGTTGGAGGACTTGGTGAGCGTGGAAAGCCGCGCGAAACGGATCACGCCCGAATTGATCGATCACGTCGTGCGCGATTACTTTCCCGCATAAGCGGGCTACGCCTGCTGCCGGCTGTCGCTGGGGAGAGTTCGGCCTTCGGCGCGTGCCAGCCGATCCCGGTAGGGATCGAAGATCGTAGCCGGGCCGTTGAGCGCAGCGATACGCCCGGGAAACCCGTTGTGAGCAAGTTCCGGTGCGTTCGTAGCGAAGGCGGCGCGTACTTTTTCACGGTCGTTTCGTATGGCGCGGCTCAACGAGCCTATTCACCGGATGGCGAGCATCCATTCTGTCTACGCCTGCTTCCAGCCGCCGTCCAGGATTTCCTTTCGCGGGCGACCGGCTCCATGAACAGCTTGGATTGCACGTTCAGTATTTCGATTCAATTCGAGGCGTGCGATCCACCAGAATAAAGGGCCGCCATTCATTGGGAGGAATCATCAGAATGATCTCCTTGCGTGCGTCCATGTGGGCAATCCACCAGCCCGGCGAAGCGAATCGATGGTGTCGAACCAAAACCAAGAACTGGCCTTCCTTGCCGGATCTGGTCGCCTTGATCGGCTCGCATGACCACATCGGATCGGATCGTCGGAACATGCAAAAGTAATTGCGGCAAGCCGCGAGCACGGCCCGCTCGTCGGACGTAGCCAGCGAGTCCAGCACCGACCAACCGACAAACAGCAGTAATGCCCCGCACCCGACGTACTGAATAGCACGCGACATCAGGAGGCCCCCTGAAGAGAAGTGATGAGGAACGCATTGCACCACGTATTCGCCGCCCAAGTAACAATCTGTTGCCCTTTCCACCCAAAAACCTGAGACACAAGCCAACCGCCGCCTGCAGTCCAGGCTGCGCACCGGATTGCCAGCACAAACTCAGCCCAGAGCCGAGCGCTCCACCACAGACCTCGCTGGCGAAGCGGGCTGCCAACCTTCCGCGGTGCGGATTGCGCTGGGAAGCGCCTAACGCGGCTAAACCGCAGTCGCTCGTTGCCTCTCGAAACTTCTCTGCAGTTTGCGAAGATGGCAACGAGTAAGAAACCAATAATCTCGCGCCGACACCTCCCTCCGGACCGGTCGAGTCGATGTAGCCCGTCGGTCGCTGCATCACGAAGTCGAGCGGGCCGTCATCCTCCCTTTCCACACATTCGGCACTTGATACATGGTCCGCTCCTGGACCTGCTCGGCCTGCGCGTGGACGACCAGCAGCAACCCTGGCGAGGCCAACTCGTTGTGCGCTGGCCACTCCTCGGCCTGCACCGCCGCGGACAACCAGCAGCGCTGTTGTGATGCATCGACGAATGGTTGGGATGGTCGTGCTCCCGTACTGAGACGAATGGACCACAGGTATCGTTTCGTGGTTCAAAAGAATTTCGGTCGCATGGCACGTCCTGAAGAATGACCGGAACTCGTTGCCGCATCGAGACTCATTTAAAATCAAGAGCAACGAGTTCACGGCGTAGCGTGCCGCCCCGCCGCATAACGTCGGCCGTTCAAAGTCGCATTTATTGCTTGAATCCGCCGCTTCCCACCGCTCCAATGTCATTAGCCTGCCCAGGGACGACACTACGTTCATGAGTCACTCGTCCAGAAGTCGATCAAGCAAGCTGTGCGAAAGGCCGGATTGACGAAGCGCGTGACGAGGCACACGTTTGGGCATTCGTTTGCCACGCATCTGTTGGCCGATGGTTACGACATCTGCACGGTGCAGGAACTCCTGGGCCACCAGGACGTCCGCACGACCATGATCTACACCCATGTTTTGAACCGCGGCGGGCGGGGTGTCCGCAGCCCGGCGGATGGGCTGGCTCGCGATCCCAATGAGCGCTAGGCGGAAACAGCCTATCATGCACAAAAAAGCGGGAGAGCCGAGCAACCGATGACTACGAATGGATTTACATCGTTTCACTGCCTGCGCGTTAGGCTGACAACTTTGCAGCCTACAGGCAATACGATGATCATTGTATAAACACGTTATGCCCCTAAGGCGCACCGTCTTTTTGGACTTCGCGACGTTAGGTGGACCAATGGCTGAATTCGATCACGGCAGACTCCGAGAAATCAAGGTCAGCGGAGCCGGTTTGAGCAAGCTCCGACTGTTTTCGAAGGCCTACCCCTATGCGTTCTGGGTCTGGCAGGTTCCTGAGGTCAATCGACAGGGGGCCATGGTCTGCTTTCGCGGTGATTGTCGGAGTGGATCGGAGGGGTTTCGCGATGTTAAAACCATCCATTGGTGGATGGCGAAATTCGTGCGGCTTGTCGGTGGAATCGACGGCTTGGTCGTGCAAACGTGGGAACTTTTTGGAGACTGGCACGATCGATTGACTTTCCTCCCCGCGTCAATCGATTGGCCGGACACGTTTCGAGTGCTCTACGAAATTTCCAGAGGTTCCGTATATCCCCGACGAGCGAAAGAATTGTGGGGCGAAGACCGGGTGCGCGGCCCCGGCAGCCACCCTGTGGCAGAAATCGATGAATATCTGCGTTCGCTGCCGCCAGCACCTCGCGAGGTCAGCGTTCGGTCTCTGGCGGACGGACTGAATGTCGGTTTGCCCGCCGATCAGATTGAGGAACTGATCGCAACATCTGAACAACCGAACGAGATCTGGTTCACCTATCGGAAAGCGGACGGACAATGCTCTGTCCGGCACGTCACCGTTCAGCATGTTGCCGGCGAGTCGATTCGAGCGCTGGACCACAAGGACGGAAAAACGAAGAACTTCAGGCTGGATCGCATTACGGAAGCTCGATATCGAGAAGAGGAGATCCCCTGGCCGCGCGACCGGTGAAATTCTTAATGTGGCATAACGAATCGCTGAACCTGACACGGCCCGCCGTGCCGCCATGTCGAGACACGAAGGGCTATAAAGCGGGCCGTGCAGGTTAGCTCCAACGTTAGGCCAAGCGCGGAGGGCCGCCGGATGACTCTTGCCCAGCATTGTGGAGTCGCCCTCTTGGCGGCGTCGCTCGGCCTTGCCGTTGGTTGTCCGAGGCCACCAATGCCAAACCGCACTGTCGAGTTTCCGTTCCAGCACCCGGCGGCCGAAGAAGCCCGCCAGCTCTTTCTTACGCTCGAAGTCTACTCAGAAGAGGACTATCGCAAACTCCCACGCCGCGATCGCTATTTATGGGACGTAAGTTGGTTCGAAACGGAAGTCATGAATGGTGGCGTGGACCAATATTTCTACAACTCGGCCGGTGACCATGCTGGCGAGTGTTTGGAGGCGCTCCAGGCTATTGGCGCCAAAAAGTCGCACAGTTTGCTATCCCAGGCGTGTGACCTCTTTCCCCAGCGGCGCCCCAGCGCAAACCGCGATACACGCCAGAAGCAACTGCGCGACCTGGTGGGGGCGAAACACATCGACGATTTGATTCAGGGGGAAATTGAAGTGGACTTGTATCAGCATCTGTTGGATTACTACCACAAGGCCGATCCCACGGGTATGTGAGGTGGGGCCTGACTTCTTAAGGATTTGAGTTCGCGAAGCCCGGCTTGGGAGGGGAAAGGGAGCCGCTGGCCAGCATCGTCGATTAAGGGAATTTATCGCCCGCCAATGGGCTTTGCCAGTGTTCACGGGCCGCTGCTCTCCCGCTCGGCGTGGCGGCGCCGTCACGCGCGGCAAACCGGCGAACTGCCACCGGGGCGGCTGCAACATGCAGTAATGGGTCAGTCGGTGGCCACGCTTTCTTTCGACGCATGATTGTGCATCGGCTCGGCGTCCATTCTCACTGGCAAAGCCCGGTGCCGCGCCGCCGCGGCCACGACGATGGGTGCGAAGCGTGGTGGCCGGGGTTACAATCAGAGGAAGTCGCGTTCGCGCGGAGGTTGCCCGGCTGTTTCTTGTTTCTGGCGGTGCCATGCCCCACGATTCCCATGCCTTCTCTGCCGGCGGGGGCGATGCAGCCCTCGAGTCGGCTTTGCCGGCGGCGCTGGGCCGCCGCGCTTTTTTGGGCCAGTCGCTGGGATTGGGCGCGGCCGCGCTGGCTTCGCTGTTGGCAGAAGATGGCTACGCCGCGCCGCCCCAACCGGCAGCGGCCGCGGCGAGGGAGCCGGGCATTCTGGCCGCCCCGCACGTGACGCCCCGGGCAAAACGCGTGATCTACCTGATGCAGACCGGGGCTCCCAGCCAGGTCGATTTGTTCGACTACAAGCCGGGGTTGGCCAAACTCCGCGGGCAACCGCTGCCGGCCTCGATCCAAATGGGCCAGCGGCTGACCACCATGACCCAGGGCAAACCGCAACCGCTGCTGCCGGGCATTGCGCCGTTCCGGCAGCACGGCGAAAGCGGGGCCTGGCTGTGCGATTTTCTGCCGCACACCGCCTCGATCGCCGACCAGTTGTGTTTCATTCGCACCCTGCATACCGAGGCCATTAACCATGCGCCGGCGGTCACGCTGTTTTTGAGCGGCGCGCAAGAGCCGGGACGGCCCAGCTTCGGCGCGTGGCTGGCCTACGGCCTGGGAAGCGACAATCGCGACCTGCCTACCTTTTGCGTGATGACCAGCCGCGACCGCGAGGCTTCGTGCGGACAGTTGTTTTACGACTACTACTGGGGAAGCGGCTTTCTGCCCAGCAAGTTTCAGGGCGTGAAGTTCCGCGGCGAAGGCGACCCGGTGCTGTACCTTTCCAACCCCCAGGGTGTGAGTTCCACGGTTCGCCGGGGGCTGCTCGACGACCTGGCAAAGCTCAACCAGCTCAAGCACCAGCAGGTGGGCGATCCCGAAATCCTCACGCGGATTGCCCAGTACGAAATGGCGTACCGCATGCAAAGTTCGGTCCCCGAGCTGACCGACTTTTCGACCGAGCCGGCGCACGTGCTCGAAATGTACGGGCCCGACGTGCAGCGGCGGGGATCGTTCGCGGCCAATTGCTTGCTGGCGCGGCGGCTGGCCGAGCGGGGCGTGAAGTTCATTCAATTGATGCACGCCGGCTGGGATCAGCACAGCAACTTGCCGACGCAGCTTGAGATCCAATGCCGCGACACCGACCAGCCTTCGGCGGCGCTGGTGCAAGACCTGAAGCAGCGCGGGCTGCTCGACGACACGCTGGTGATCTGGGGCGGAGAATTCGGCCGCACCGTGTTCGGCCAGGGCGATATCGATAACCCCAAAACCCACGGCCGCGACCATCACGGCCGCTGCTTCACCTTGTGGATGGCGGGGGGCGGCGTGAATGCCGGCTACGCCCACGGCGAAACCGACGAGTTTTCGTACAACATCGCGGCCGACGGGGTCCACGTTCACGATTTTCAGGCGACGGTGCTGCACCTGCTGGGCATCGACCACGAACGGTTGACATTCAAATACCAGGGCCGGCACTTCCGCCTGACCGACGTGCACGGCAAGGTGGTGAAACCGGTGCTGGGGTAGCAACAGCCGGCCCGCTGGGTGTTGAGGGGGCGCGCCGCGACAAATAGCAATGAGACTGCGGAGACGGCAGGCGGGCGTGGCCCTGTTTGGGATGGGCGATCTGTTGTCGTGCCACGGTTTGCTGGCAAACCGCGCCGGAGACGACGTTGCCCAGCGGGCGTAGCGGGCGTAGCCCGGATGCTGGCATCCGGTTCTTGGCCGTTGGGGTTAGCCAGCGTGGGTAATTGGGGTGGGATGCTGCATTGCGATGCTAGCGATCG